>Ga0197142_1000202_pt1 | contig 53675 bp, 56 predicted proteins | sample GBS60_MetaG_FD_148614 | JGI IMG/M metagenome (GOLD analysis project Ga0197142, IMG submission 148614) | Sediment microbial communities from Great Boiling Springs, Gerlach, Nevada, United States - GBS 60_MetaG | ecosystem: Environmental > Aquatic > Thermal springs > Hot (42-90C) > Sediment... | reverse complement strand
AAGAAAAAATTGATTTTTATTTGAAAAATGATGAATTAAGAAAAAAAATTGCTGAAGCTGGTTATCAAAAAGTTAAAAATCATACTTATTTTGAAAGAGCGAAGAAAATTTTAGAAGTTTATAACCATAATGCGGATCTACGAATGAGTGCGAATTTTGTGAATGATAACGCGAATTAAGATCACAATCTGAATTTGCAGATAAATATAAATAAAATTCATTAAAGATTATGAAAGAAAGAATTAAAAAGTTTATAGAAAAAATAGGATTTAAATTCTTACTTTTTTTGTATAGAAAAGCAAGACTTTTAATTTTTAGTTATTTAAAGTTACCTAAAGAAGTTAAAGTTTTAGATAATGGAAATGTAATTGCCATTTTTAATACAAGAGATTTTGCTACAGCCAACGTTTGTCAGTATTATTTAAAAGGAGATTTTTTAGATTATGAACCAGAGCAAAAAAGAGTTTTTATTGAACTCGCAAAACAAAGTAAAATTGTTTTTGATATAGGAACTCAAATTGGTTTTTATGCTATTATTGCTGCAAAAGTTGTTGCGGAGAAAGTAATTGCTATAGATGTTGATAAAGAATTTTTAAGTATAGCTAAAAAACAAGCTAAATTAAATAAAGTTGAAGATAAGATAGAATTTATACAAACAGCTATTGGCGAAGATAATATTATTGTTTAGGTTGAAAATTTTAATGCCATTAGCAAAGTAAAAAGTATTTCGTTAGATAATTTATGTAAAAAATTAAATTTGTGGCCCGACCTGACAAAAATCGATATTGAGGGATTTGAATTTGAAGCTTTTAAAAATATTAGAGAACTTTTGAAAAGAAAACCAAAAATTTTATTAGCACTACATCCAGAATTTATAAGAAAAAAAGGTAGAAACCCTAAAGAAGTTTTAGAAATTCTTCTTGAGAATAATTATAACATTCAAGCCTTAAATTATATTACTGGAGAGAAAGTCAATCAAAATAATTTAGAAAACTTCTTAAATTACTCAAACATAGATTTTGTTTGTATTTAAATTTAAATTTTATAATTAATTTATGCAAGTAATAATTTCCGTTGGGGGAAGATTTCATGCTTTTAATTTAGCTCATCAACTTTTGAAACGCGATGCTTTAAAATTTATTATTACTTCTTACCCTAAATTTATTACTAAAAAATGGAATCTACCTAATGAAAAAGTTAAATCTGTTTTTATTAAAGAAATTTTAGAAAGAGGTTATTATAAATTACCTGAATTTTTAAAAAATTTATATAATCCTCAATTTTTTATTACTGAAGTTTTTGATAAATTAGCTTCTCGTAAATTAGAAAAAGCAGATATTTTTGTTGGCTGGTCTTCTTTTTCGTTGCATACTTTAAGAAAAGCAAAAAGTATGGGGATGAAAATTGTTTTAGAACATGGAAGCAGTCATCCTTTTTATGCTGATAAGATTTTGAAAGAGGAATATGAAAAATTTGGTTTAAAAAGAAAACCGTTTCAATTGTCTCATCCAGAAATTATTGAAAAAGAAATAAAAGAATTTGAAGAATCGGATTATATTTGCATTCCTTCATCTTTTGTTAAAAAAACTTTCCTAGAGTATGGAGTTTCTGAAAATAAATTAATTCAAATTCCTTATGGAGTTGATTTATCAAATTTTAGACAAATTCCTAAAAATGATAATATTTTTAGAATAATTTTTACAGGAACTATTTGCATTAGAAAAGGCGTTCAATATTTATTGCAAGCTTTTAAAGAATTAAATTTGAAAAATTCAGAGCTTGTTTTGATAGGAAATATTTCTGATGATATTAAAAATGTTTTATCAAAATATAATGATTTAAATGTGAAAATAAAATACACTCCTCATTTTGAATTATACAAAGAATATTCGCAAGGCTCTATTTTTGTTTTACCATCAATTGAAGAGGGTTTAGCAAGGGTTATACTTGAGGCGATGGCTTGTGGTTTACCAGTAGTTGTTACTACAAATACTGGAGGGGAAGATGTTGTAAGAGAGAATATTGATGGTTTTATAATTCCTATAAGAGATGTTGAAAAACTCAAAGAAAAAATTTTATATTTATATGAAAATCCAGAAATTTGCAAACAAATGGGACAAAATGCAAAAGAAAGAGTAAAATCCGCTTTTACATGGGAAGATTATGGTAATAAAATTTATGAAACTTATCAAAAAATTTTAAAAGAAAATGAATAATAATTTAAAAATATGTTTAATTACACCGGCCTATTTTCCAGCAATTTCTTATGGAGGGCCAATTAATTCAGTTAAACTAATTGCCGAAGAATTAGTTAAATTAGGAAATAAAGTTTCAGTTTTTACTAGTGCTTTTGGCTTAGATGAAAATAAAAGCAAAAAAGAAATCATAAATAGAGTTGAAGTTTATTATTTTAAATACTTTATTTTTAAAAGATGGATTATTTCTTTTTCTTTATTAAAAGAACTTTGGAAACAAAGAAATAATTTTGATATTTTTCATATTAATCTAATTTGGGATCCAATAAGTTGGATGTCTGGCTTATTGCTTATTCTTTTAAACCAGAAGATAATAATTACACCTCACGGTACAGTAGAGAAAGAATTAATTCAAAAAAGAAGTTATTTGTTAAAAAAAATAATTTACTCTTTATTTATAAAATTTATTTTTAAAAAAACATCAGGATTTCATTTCACTTCTGAAATAGAAAAAGATAAATTTTTTGAATATATAAAAATAAATAAACCTTATAAAATTATTTTAAACCCTTTTAGCAGGGAAGAATTTCAAAAAAAAGTTGATAAAAATTTGCTTCAAAAATTTAATTTAAAAGACAAGAGATATATTCTTTATTTTGGTAGAATTAATTGGAAAAAAAGGATAGAACTTTTAATTGACGCTTTTGATGGGTTTATAAAAAATAATAAAGATTTTAATTTGGTTATAGCAGGTTCTCCTGATAAAGATTATTTTATAAAATTGGAAGAAAAAATTAATAAATTAAAATTAAAAGACAAAGTTTTTTTAATTGGTGAAACAATAACCGGCGATTTAAAATTAGCCTTATATCAAAATGCTTATTGTTTTGTTTTGCCTTCAATATCTGAAAATTTTGGTTATGTTGTTTTAGAAGCTTTAGCAAGCAAAATCCCGGTTATAATTTCTGAAGGAGTTGGCTTAAAAGAACTTGTTGATAAATATAATGCAGGGATAATTTTAAAAGGAGAAGATTACGATGAGTTAGTTAAAGATATTATTTTAAATCTAGAAAAATTAAGAAATGAAAACTTCAGAAATGAATTAATTTTAAATGGCAATAAATTATTAGAAAATGAATTTAATAATAAAATATTAGCAGAAGATATAATTTCTTTTTATAAAGAAATTATATAAAATTTGATTATGAAAGTTTCAATTATTACTCCATCTTTTAATAGTGAAAAAACAATTGAGGAAACAATTAAAAGTGTTTTAGGACAAAGCTTTGAAGATATTGAATATATTATTATTGATGGTGCTTCAAAAGACCGAACTTTAGAAATTGTAAATAAATATAAAGATAAAATCTCAAAAATAATTTCAGAACCTGATAAAGGAATCTACGATGGAATGAATAAAGGAATTCAATTAGCCAATGGTGAGATTGTTAGCATTTTGAATTCAGATGATTTGTATGCTGATGATAAAGTTATTGAAGAAGTATTAAGGACTTTTGAAAATTATGAAGTTGATTGCGTTTGGGGAGATCTGGTTTATTTTAAAGACGACCCTAATAAAATAGTAAGGGTTTGGAAGTCTTCAGATTATAAAGAAGGATTGTTTGAGAAAGGTTGGGTTCCTCCGCATCCAACTTTTTTTGTTAAAAAAGAAATTTATGAAAAATATGGTTATTTTAGATTAGATTTTCCTGTGGCTGCTGATTATGAACTTATGTTTAGATTTTTGAAAAAGTATAAAATTAGCGGGAAATATATTCCTAAAGTTTTAGTTAAAATGCGAGCAGGCGGCAATGCTAATAAATTAAAAAATATTATAAAAGGGAATTTAGAGTGTATAAGAGCCTGGAAAGAAAATGGATTTAAAATGCCATTTTATACACCAATTTTTCGTCTTGCCCGCCGCCTTCCTCAAATTTTAAAAATTTAGTAACAAAATTTGTTGCTCCTCCAATATTTCCGTGAGTAATACAAATTAAAATCTTCATTGAAGTTTTTTTAAGACAATTTTTTGGAAGTTTTTTGGGTAAGGCTTTAGATAATTTTTTATTTTTTTAAAATCTATTTTCTTGCGAAGTTCTTTCAAAAAAGTTAAGGGCAAAGATTCTTTAAAATAAATTAAATCGATTAAGGTTTTTTCTAAATCAGAAACTGGTAAATAAAAGCTGTCATAGGGAAGATAATCAAAGCCAAAAAAGTATTTTGGATTTATTCTTTTTATGATGACGTTGGACTCTAAAATGTTTTTTTTACCAACTCTTACTTTCTTTAATGTGATAATTGTTACGTTTGTTTCCTGTTCCCAAAAATTATTTAAACTTAAAGCCTCATAAAGCCCCAAATATCCAGGTTTGAAACAGAAAATACTAAAAATAGGATCTTCAAATTTTGAATAAAATCCTTTTGTAAGTCTAAAAATTTCTCTTCGCTGAGCCAATTTTGTTAAAATTAGATGAGCATATTTTTTATTTTTTGTAAGTTTTTCAATATCTCTTGAAGTAAATACAGGAGTTTTTGAAATAAAATTTCTAATTTTATTGATATGTTTTGTTTTTTCCATATTTTTTAATTTTCTCTAAAATTTCTTCTAATTTTGGAGCGACACCAACAATGATTAGATATTTTAATTCTTTTTCATCTTCTGGATATTTAAAGTTTTCTAAAAAATGAAAAATGTTCTTTCCAATTTCTTTTTGATTTACAAAATCTAAAAGAAAAAAGATGTCGTAAAGATCTCTTATTTTAAATCTTTTAAGATATGCTTCTATTTTTTCTTTTATTAAATCTGTTGGTGAAAGAGTATTGACTACGATTTTAGTTCCATCTGCCATTTCGTATTCTTTTGTTGTGAATTTTTTTATTTCTTTAAAAAGAACTTCAAATCTTAGTTCTACCTCATTATATTTTAATTTTGAGTAAAGAGCGTTATTAGTTAATTTTCGCTTTAAAATTTTGAAATTTAAATTTTTCAAATCGGAAAAGAATTTTTCAACCTTCTTTTTTTCTTTTGGAGAAATATAAAAATCAACATCTTCAGAAAATCTATTACTTTTATAACATCTACAAACAGCAGTGCCCCCATGTAATATTGCTGAACTAAAGGTTTTGAAAACTTCTTGAACTAACAGATCTTAGGCAAAAGCAATTTCTCGATGAATTTTTTTCTTTAATTTTTTTACTAAGGGCAAAATAACCATAATTATATTATAATATAAGAATGGTTGAATTTCGTATTGTTAAATCTGCGCCAACCCTTTTTGAAGAATAGTTGATAAGTTTTTTTGATAATCTATTTGCTAACAAGAAAATAAAATTCTTTGTACTGCCTATTTTTCCATGTGCTATAAATATTAGAATCTTTGTTAAATAAATTTTAAACTAAATTGTCTTTTATGATAAATTTTCATTATTATCTATTTTATTATGTTTTATTTTTTCCATAACATATCTTACAACCTACAAGATAAAAAGATTCTCAAATTCTTAAGAAAATCAGAATGTTGATATTTTTGTATTTAACAGGATTTTGTGATATACTTAAAATAATGCGATTGAGCGGGAAGGAGATTTTCCAATTAGAGAGAATTAGTAAAGCTTTGGCAAACCATCACAGAATTAAAATTTTGTATTTTTTAGAGGATAAAGGAGAAATGTTTTTGGGTGATATTGCTGATAGTTTTGATAAAGATTACAAAACAATTGCCGAACATTTAAGAAGACCTGTTTTAGGTGGATTAGTGCACAAAAGAAGAGAAGGACAATTTGTTTATTTTCGACTTTCACCATTAGGACAAAAGATTGTTCAAATTTTACCTAAAATAATTCCCTGACTTAAATTATTTCTATATTTAAATTTAGATAAATAATTTCTATTTGATTAAATTTTTCAATTTTTTTATTTTAATCTAATTTTTCTAATTTTCTAACTTTCTTAAGAATTTCAGAATATCTCTAAATGTAAATGTAATGCTATTTACTTTTCAGTGATGATTTATTTATAAATTTTGGAGATTCTTAAATTCTTAAGAAAATCAGAATCTTTTTAAAAATTTTTTAAAAAAAATAAATGAAGATACTTCTTTTAAAGATGTTTGAGTTACTGTTTGAAAAATTAAAAAATTTTAATTTTTTATGATATAATTTGTTTTAGGGTCGAAATTAAGAAGTTTCCAAAAATGAAAAAATTACTATTTATTTCTATATTTTTTATAGTCGTTAGTTTTGCTTTTGCACAAGCTGCTACTGTCGATATTAATGTTTTAAGACAAGTTGTGGATATCTTGCAAAATTTAATTCAACAGGGTCGAGTTCAGGTGCCGACAACAACAGAAGCGCCACGCCACGAAATTAAGATTCCCGAAGTAGAAAAGAAGATAGAACAAGCGCCAACGTTTGTGCCGGTGAAACCTCAAATTATTCAACCTCAAGTAATTGAACTTCCAAAAGGAGTTAAGCCAGCTTTACCCGAAGTTCAAGAAGCAAAACCAATAACTCCAGAAGTTATAAAACCAATTTTGCCCGATGAAGATAGGAGTGATGATGTTATTATTCAATTTAATAATATAAGAATTACAAGGATTTTACTTAACCCAAGAATAGAAAATGTCAAAGCAATATTTTTTGTTATTAGAGATGTTGAGTGGAAATGCTTATTTTTCGAATCAGAAGAAAGCGAAAAATTTTTGCCTTGTGATTTAGATTTAAGAAGATCAATTTTACAAAAAGAATTAGCTGTGCAAATAAGTAATGATACTATATTGCTTAAACGAAATAGACAAAGAGCTAAATTAGAAGACTTTAAAGTTGGAGATAAAATCAATGTTTATGGTTTTATGGATAAAGATAATTACAGTATTGATGCTTTAATTGTAAGAAATGTTGTAAGTGTTCCTAAACCAATGCCTAAGTTAATGCCAAAGCCTATTGAACTAAAGTTACCAGTTACTTCAACTCCAAGAGTCTGTATTCAAGTAATTACTCCAGCCTACAATCCTCAAAATCCATCAGAATGCAAAGAATTTCCAACGCCCTGTGATATTCCTCCAGGATGGTTAAAAACAGACAGATGTCCTGTTAAAACTCCAATACTTCAAACTCCAACAACACAAACACAAACACGGGTAGAAGTAAAAGTTGAAGCAGATGATTATGGTTTTTATCCATCAAGTTTGGAATTTAGAAAAGGAGAGTGGGTTAACCTTTATTTTTATGTAAGATCAGATAAAGTTTATTATGGTGGTTTAGAGTTTAGAAGTGAAAAATTTAAAACAGAACCAGCAAAACCAGGAGAAGTTGCTAAAGCAGAATTTATTGCTGATAAAGACTTTATTATTGAATCCTATTGGCCAGTGAGCAATGTTAAGAAAGCAGAGTTAAAAGTAGTGGTGAAATAAAAAAATTAATTAAAGATAAATTTTTTAGCTAAATAAAAATTTAAAAGATAAGTTAGAGCAGAGGATAAAATTAGAGAGAAAAGATAATAAATATTTAGGATTTCTGTAAAAAAAGCCAATGTCAAAGAATAAAAAATTAGACCTAAAAACTGAAAGAAAATAAATTTTAAGAACCTTTGAAAATAAAATTCAGTTTTAGTCTTAAATGTTACAAAGGCTTGAAAAGAAAAATTTAAAAAAAGACCCGCAATATAACCTAAAATAGCGGAGACCAAATAATAGATTTTTAATTTTTCTGTTAAAAAATAAGTTAAAAATAAAGTAAGCAAAAAAGCCAAACCGCCACCAATTCCATATTTTAAAAATTTAATTAAATCTTTCATTTAGATAAAATGCAAAAATATCCAGAACAACCAATTGGTTTAAATCCTTTATTTAAAAAGTTCACTGTTTCTTTTTGATAAAATTCTCCAAACTGAGGATTAAAAACTATAGCATACTTAATACTTTGCTCTTCTAAACAATTTGGAGAAAAAAGAATATTTTTTCTTAAATACCACATAACAATTCCACCGTAATAAAGCCCCATCTCATTTTTACCTAAACACAGTTCATCATGGTTAATTTGATTTTTAATTTCTTTAAGTAGGTTAATATCATTTGGATCTAAAATTAAAAATTTATTTACCCAGAAATCTAAATTTTTGTAAGAGAAATAGAAAGAGAGGATAATGAATAAAGATAAAATTGTTATTTTTAGAATATTATTTTTCAAATAGATAACTGTCTCTTTAATAAAAATTGCTGTTAATAGGGCAATAATTGGAGCAAAAAATATAACCCCAAAAGGATGGGTTACCCATTGAGAGAAAACAAAGGTATTTAGAGCGGGCATTAATAAAAGAGGTAAAAATATTTTGTATTCTTTAAACTTTGTAAAGAAGAAAAATAAACCTGCTAAAGAAAAAAGAAGAAAAAATTTTGTGTAAGCATGATCAAACCTAAATTCTAAAGTTTTAAGCCAAGGAATTAATGGTAATTTTTGCGATCTCCACAAGAAAGCATTTTTTAAATCAGATAAGCCCCCTGAACCTTTAAGTATGTAGATATGTAAAAGATTTAATGAAAAAACTGCAACAGAAATAATTGGAAGCCAAATTAAAAGTTTCTTTCTTTGATCAGAGAACCCTTTATTTTTTTCAAAAAATAAAAGATAAAACCAAATTGAAGCCGGCATAAAGAAATAAAACCAAGTCATTAGACCTCCTATAAATATTGAAGCTAAAATTAAATAAAAGTAAATTTCTTTTTTAAAATAATAATAGAAAACGAAAAAAGAGAAAGTAATTAAAGCAGTAGGAAGAGCAAAAACAGATAATTCAAAAGTTGTTCCATAATAAACAAAAGCTGGTAAGATTGATAAAATTAAAGAAACTAAAAAAGTGAAAATTAAACTTTGAGAAATTTTATATAAAGCAAAAAAGAAAAATATTAATCCTGTTAAAAACACAAGAAAAACTCCTCCTCTCGTTGTTATTTCGGAAATACCAAAAATTTTATAAAGAAAATAGGTAGGGAAAAGATACAACACCGGGTGATGAGTATAGAAATTATTATTTATTTTTTGAAAATCAAAATCTTCTTTTTCTAAATAGCCATTAACATATTTTCCAAACTTTAAATCTAAAATACCTATATTTAACCAGTTTAAAACAGTTAAGCCATTTTCTCCATTAACATCAGATGTTACATTATAAAATTCTTTATTTAAGTTAAAAGAAGCTAGATAAGAAAAGATAAAGATTATTAAAGATAAACAAAGAAACAAAACAAAAATTTTATTTTTATCTCTCTGAAACCAAAGATTGAACAAAAAACTAAAATTTATAAGACCATGTCTTAAAGGAGTTAGTTTCGATTTGCCCTCTCTTGGATAGTAAGGTATATTTATTTCGTCATATTTGAAACCATTTAAAATTGTTTTTATTTTTAATTCTTCAGACAAAGGCATATCTACACTTTCAAGGTTAATCTTTTTTAAAATTTCTTTTTTAAAAATCATCATTCCTGATTGAGAGTCTTTTGTTTTTATTCCGAATAAAATGAAAATAATAAGATTAAAAAGATAATTTCCTAATTTTCTTATAAAAGGTATAGAGGCCGGGTTTTGAAGAGGAAATCTAGCGCAATTTAAAAAGTCTAAATTATTTTTTATGAAATAATCTACAAGCTCATTAATTTTTTCTCCTGGATATTGCCCATCTCCATCTAAAGTAACAATAATATCTCCTTTTGCTTCTTTGAATCCTCTTTGAAGCGCATAACCATAACCTTGTTTTTTTTCTTTGACTACTTTTGCTCCTTCTCTTTTAGCAAATTCAGCCGTCTTGTCGGTAGAATTATTATCAACAACAATAATTTCAAAAACATCCTTAGGTATATTTTTTATAACTTTTTCTATTGTTTTTTCTTCGTTGTAGCAAGGGATAATGACTGAAATTTTCATTATTTAAATTATAAAATGTTTAAATTGTAAAGATAAATCAAAATATTCGACTACATCTTTTTATTCCTTCTTCTAAATTAACTTTTGGTTTCCAGCCTAAAAGTTTTTTAGCTAAAGAATTATCCCCTAAAGTATGTTTCATTTCTCCTTTTCTTGCCGGTAAATAAATTTTCTTTCCTCCAATTAGTTTGGCGATGTAGTTTATTGAATAATTTTTACCTGAACATATATTAATAACCTCTCCTTTACCAACTTTTTTGCTTTTCATTGCTAAAATATTTGCTTTCGCTACATCATCAACATAAATAAAATCTCTTGTTTGTTTTCCATCACCATAAATTGTTAAAGGCTTATTTTCTTTTTTAAGTTTTAAAAATTTACCAATAACTAAAGCATAAGGTCCTTCAGGATCCATTTTTGGACCATAGACATTAAAATATCTTAAACAAACTGTTTCTAAATTATAAATATTGGAAAATAGCTTACAATAATATTCACCAATTAATTTATGTAGTCCATAAGGAGAAATTGGATTAGGTTTCATATCTTCTCTTAATGGCAATTTTTTAATATCTCCATAAACTGCAGAACTTGAAGCAAAAATTAATCTTTTAACTTTGTTTTTATAACTAGCATATAAGACATTTAAAGTACCATCAACATTTATTTTATGGCTTTCAATTGGATTTTCAACAGAAAAAATTAATTTTGGATTAGCTGCTAAATGAAAAATGTAATCAATCCCCTTAAAAAGAGGCAAGATCTTATTTAAATTACAAATATCAGCTTTATAAAAAATTGCTTTTTTATTTAAATTTTCTTTTTTTCCAGAAGGAAGATTATCAATAACAAAAACTTTATAACCTTCATCAATTAATCTATCAACTAAATTACTTCCAATAAACCCCGCCCCTCCTGTTACTAAAATTTTCATTTAACTAAATTTTAACATAGATTATAATTTTATTAATGAAAATAAAACTTAAAAGAGTTTACGAAGAATATTCTCCTCACGATGGTTTTCGAATTTTAGTTGATAGACTTTGGCTAAAAAGTTACTCTACTTCATTCTTTAAAAAGGTTAAAACATAAATGATTAAAGAATGATTAAAGAAATAAAAAAGAAGAAAGTTTTGATTTTTGGTTTAGGAATTTTAGGTGGTGGCCTTTCCGCAGTAAAATGGTTTTATAAAAATGGAGCGAAAATTGTAGCTACTGATAAAAAAGAAAAAGAAGAGCTTAAAACTTCGCTTCAGAAATTGAGAAATATCAAAGCTAAATATATATTAGGAAAGCATAGATATAAAGATATAAACTTTGTAGATATAGTTTATTTTAATCCTGGAGTAAGCTATAAAAGTGAATGGGTGAAATATGCAAAAGAAAAAGGAAAGGAGGTTGTCAATGATTGTTATTTATTTTTTAAATATGTTAAGGGAGATATTATTGCTATCACCGGAACGAGAGGTAAAACTACGACCACTACTTGGACTTACGAGTTATTAAAGAAAATTTTAAAATTTCCAATCTTTTTAGGAGGCAATCAGCCGGAAAGGAGTTTATTTAAGATTTTAGATAAAACAAAAGAAAATAGTCTTTCTGTTTTAGAGCTTTCTTCATTTCAATTAGAGTTTTATGATAGTGGATTAAAAGCACCAAAAATTGCTATTATTACCAATATTTATAATGATCATTTAAATAGATATTCAAGTTTTGAAGAATATGCGGGTGTTAAAGCTAAAATTTTTCAAAATCAAAAAGAAGACGATTATTTAATTTTGAATTTAGATAATGAATGGACAAATTTCTTTTTAAATTTAAAACCCAGAAGTCAAATTTATTTTGTTTCTTTAAAGAGAAAACTGAAAAGAGGGATTTATATTAAAAGTAACTATATTTTTATAAAAGATGGAAGAGAATATAAATTTTTTTCTATTAAAAAATTTAGGGACCTTTACGGAGAACATAATCTTTATAATTTACTTTTTTCTTTACTTGCTGTTTATCTTTATTTAAAATCTAAAGATACAAAAAGTCCAGAAACGAAAATCAAAAAACTGAAAGATTTTATTTTAGAGCTTAAAATACCAAAATTTAGACAAGAAATAGTTTATAAAAGTAAAAATTTAATGATTGTCAATGATTCAACGGCAACATCTCCTGATGCTACAATTAATGCTATTGAAAGATTTAGAAAATATAAAAATTTAATTTTAATAACTGGAGGAACTGATAAGAATTTAGATTTTAAAGATTTAGCTAAGAAAATTAAAAAAGAAATTAAACCTGAAAATTTAATTTTATTTAATGGTAGTGCGACGAAAAAGTTAATTGGAGAACTTAAAAAAATTAAATATCAACTCATTGAAGAAAATATTTTTGAAGATTTAAAAGAAGCAATTTTTTTCTTATCTTCACGTTTATCCGCGTTGAATTTGCGTTTAGTTGTGGTACTTTTTTCTCCAGCCTCAGCTTCTTTTGAAAAATTTAAAAACGAATTTGATCGTGGAAAGAAATTTAATAAACTAATTAAAAATTTTGTAAAATTAAATTATGACAGGGATAAAGAACGATGAATGGATAAAACATATGTCAAGAAAGCATAAGATGATTGAGCCTTTTGTTGAGAAGTTAATTTCTAAAAGAAAAATTTCTTATGGTCTTTCAAGTTATGGTTATGATATGAGGGTTGCTGATGAATTTTATATTTTTCATAATGCTTATCCTACAGAAATAATTGATCCTAAAAATTTTAAAGAGAGTTATTTTCTTAAACATAAAGGAAAATTTTGTATTATTCCGCCAAATTCATTTGTTTTAGCAAGATCAGTTGAATATTTTAGAATTCCAAGAAATGTTTTAGCTATTGTTTTAGGAAAATCAAGTTATGCAAGATGCGGAATTATTGTTAATGTCACGCCTCTAGAACCGACTTGGTGCGGCCACGTCACTATAGAAATTTCTAATACTACACCACTGCCAGCAAAAATTTATGCTAATGAAGGAATTGCTCAAGTTGTCTTTTTAGAGGCTGATGAGCCATGTAAAATTTCTTATTCTGATAGAAAAGGTAAATATCAAGGCCAAGAAGGAATTACTTTGCCAAAAGTAGATAAATGATTATTAAAAAAGTAAGCAAAAATCAATATTTTATAAGAATAGAACCCAACGAGGAACTTTTTGAATCATTAATAACTTTTGCTACAAAAAATAAAATTAAATCTGGTTTTTTCTATGGAATAGGGGCTTGTAAGGAGAGTGAAATTGGAAGGTATAATGAGAATAAAAAGGGATATGATTGGTTTAAATTTAAAAAACAATTTGAAATATCAAGTTTAATAGGGAATTTAACTTTGAAAGAAGGCTATCCTTATTTCCATATTCACGCAAGCTTGGGTGATAAAAATTTAAAAACAATTTCTGGACATTTGAGGAGATTAATTATTTTTCCTACTTGCGAGATTATGTTTTTTGCTTTTAGTATAAAAATAGAGAGAAAATATGATCAATTAACAAATTTATTTTTGATTGAATGAAATTTGATTTTATTGATAAATTCATAATAGAAGTTTTAAAGAAGATATGGATACCATTTAGCAGAATTTCTATTTTTATAATTTTTTTCTATTTTGGTTTGCTTAAAGTTTTAAATCTTAGTCCAGCATCACCGTTAGTTGAGTTTTTGCTTAATAAAACATTACCATTTATTTCTTTCGATTTCTTTATAAAATTTTTTGGTGCTTTTGAAATGTTTATTGGTATTTTGTTTTTAGTACCTAAAATAGAAAGAATAGCTATCTTTTTCTTAATTTTACATATGATAATTGTTACATTGCCTCTTTTTCTTTTATCTCAAATTACCTGGCAAAAATTTTTAGTACCAACCCTTGAGGGCCAGTACATAATTAAAAATTTAGCTATTATTTCCTTAGCTTTGGTTATAGGAGCGCATATTAGAAGATTTAAATGAAAAATAATACTATTTTAATATTTTCTATTTTTATTGTGATTTTACTAATTTTTGTATTTATATTTAAGGATAGCGAAAGCCAAATTATTGTTTATAACAAACAAACTAGTCTAAAAAGTGACTTATTAAGCGCTAACAAAGATCAAGAAATTAAAATTCTTTTCGTTGGTGATATAATGATGACAAGATCGGTGGAAAAAAAGATTAATATTTTAAAAAAAGAATTTATTTTTCCTTTTGAAAAAATTATTACTTATTTAAAATCATTCGATTATGTTGTGGCTAATTTAGAAGGTCCTATTTCTGAAAAAGGGGTTAAAATAGGTAGTATATATTCATTTAAAATGAATCCTAAGGTTGCTGAAGCTTTAAGGCAAGTTAATATAAATATTGTTAATTTAGCCAATAATCATATTTTTGATTATGGAAAAATTGCTTTTGAAAATACCTTAAAAAATTTAGATGAAAATTATATTAGATATTTTGGAAACTCTTATGAACCTTTAATAATTAAAAAAGAAGGAATTAAAATAGGCTTTTTAGGTTTTTCTGATTTTTTAAAAAATTTTGAAGTTAAAGAAGATAAGTTAGGAATAGCTATTATTAATGATAATTTATCAGAAATTATAAAAAAAGCCAAAGAAAAAGTTGATATTCTAATTGTTAGTTTTCATTGGGGAGATGAATATAAAAAAATAGCTAATTCTAGACAGAAAAAAATAGCTCGAACAGCAATCGATGCAGGAGCAGATTTAATTATGGGTCATCATCCTCATGTTATTCAAAACATCGAAAAATATAAAGGTAAGTTTATATTCTATTCTTTAGGAAACTTTATTTTTGATCAAAATTTTTCTAAAGAAACAATGATTGGAGGGGGTGCAGAAGTTTATATTAAAGATAAAAAAATAGAAAAAATCTACTTTAGAAAATTTTTTTTAAATAATAATTTTCAAATAGAAAAGATGTCAGAAAAGTTTATGGTTTATGAGCTTGAAAATAGGGTTTATCTTTTAAAAGAAGCAAAAAATGAAGAAGAGTGGCAAAAAGGTTTAATGTTTGTTAAAAAACCTGTTGATTATGATGGTATGATTTTTATTTTCCCCGATAAAAAAATAAGAACGTTTTGGAATCAAAACACTTTTGTTGATTTAGAAATTTATTGGCTTGATGACGAAAAAATTATTGGTAAAGATAAGCTTGAATCTATTAAAGAAACTAAAAACCCCAAGATTATACAATCTCCTTATCCTGTGAATAAGGTTATTGAGATTATTAAAGATTAAAACTTTAAATTTATTAAAATTTTTCATAAATTTTTTTTGAAAGTTTTATTTTAAGATGGTAACATTTCATATTTTTGAATTATTTGAGGACAAAATTTTAGGAAATTTCTTAGGCTAATTATTGATTTAGACAATATCTTTTTTTTAATAACTTTAATTTTACCATCCCAAGGATCAAAAATTTTATAACCATTATTTAATTTTTTAATAACGATAATAAAATGCGGATAGTGAAGTATTTTATAAATAAAATATGAATCTATATAAACAATAATTGGCGAAATTTTGATAAGTTTATCAATTAATCTCAAGTCTATTTTATGAATAAAGAGTTTTATTTTATTTGAAAATTTAAACTTTTTCACAAAATTGAAATAAGCTTTATTATCGAGATAAAAATTTAATTCAACATTAAATTTTTTGGCTATCAAATCTAAATGTCCAAGAGTAAAATTATATTTAGAAAAATTAAGAGCATAATTAATAATTTCCATTTCTTTCTTTTTGGAAATTTTAATACCAACAACATTAAGCAAACAAACAGCTAAACAAGTTTCAAAAGTAGATTGTTCGTATTTTTGAATATTTATACTCATTAAATAACATTATAACATTTTAAAAATTAATAAATTTTATAAATTACAAATATAATATGGTTAAAATTATTCTTAAGTTAGTTAAATTTTAATTTAAGACTGATATTATATATAATTAAACGATTTAAGATGTTTAAAAATAAAAAAGTTTTAATTTTTGGATTGGGAATTTTAGGTGGCGGTCTTGAAGCAGTGAAATGGTTTTATAAAAATAAAGCTAATTTAATAATTACCGATAAAAAGAAAAAAAAAGAACTTAAGCCCTCTATTAAAAAATTAAAAAAAATTAAAGCTAGATATGTATTAGGAAACCATAGATATAAAGATATTGATTTGGTAGATATAGTTTATTTTAATCCTGGCGTAAGCTATAAAAGCGAGTGGGTAAAATATGCTCAAAATAAAAATAAAGAAGCTGTTAATGATTGCTATTTGTTCTTTAAATATGCCAAAGGAGATATTATTGCTATTACAGGAACAAGAGGGAAGACAACAACAACAACATGGATTTATGAACTAATAAGAAGTATTTTTAAAAATAAAGTTTTATTGGGCGGCAATCAGCCAGACAAAAGTTTATTTAAAGTTTTAAATAAAACCAAAGAAAATGCTGTCTCTGTTTTAGAAATTTCTTGTTTTCAATTAGAGTTTTATGAAAAAAATTTAAAAGCTCCTAAAATTGCTATTATTACCAATCTTTATAATGATCATTTAGATAGATACGATAACATAAAAGAATATGCAAGTATTAAAGCAAGAATTTTTCAAAATCAAAAAAAAGATGATTATTTGATTTTGAATTTAGATAATAAATGGACAAGATTTTTTTTGAGCTTAAAACCAAAAAGCCAAATTTATTTTGTTTCTTTAAAGAGGAAGCCCAAAAGGGGAATTTATATAAAAGAAGAAAAAATTTTTATCAACGATACAAAGGAAAAGCCGATTTTTTCTGTTAAAAAATTTAAAGAAATTTATGGTGATCATAATCTTTATAATCTTCTTTTTGCTCTTTTAGCCGCTTATCTTTTTTTAAAATCTAAAAATATATCAAATCCCCAAACTAAAATAAAAAAACTTAGAAATTTTATTTTAACCCTAAAAACACCAGAATTTCGGCAAGAAATTGTTTATAAAAATAAAAATTTAATTATTGTTAACGATTCAGCAGCCACTTCTCCTGATGCTACTATTAATGCCATTGAAAGATTTAAAAAATATAAAAATCTAATTTTGATTACTGGAGGAACTGATAAAAATTTAGATTTTAGAGAATTAGCAAAAAAAATAAAAAAAGAAATTAACCTTGAAAATTTGATTTTACTTAATGGAAGTGCTACAAAAAAATTAATTGATGAACTAAAGAAAATTAAATATAAAGTAAAAGATGAACATATATTTGAAAGACTGGAAGAAGCTGTTAAAAAAGCATTATTTCAGGCTATAATAGGGATAAATTGCCCGGATGTTAATTGGATATATTACGCAGATATTAACTTGATGAATTTTTCAGATAAAAAGCGGATATCACTTCTAAATCAGGGTATTATATCCTCTAAAGATCCTAGCAATATATCCGATTTAAATCCGACTAATACATCCTCTCTAAATCCTGGTAATACATCCGATCTAAATCCGGATAATACTATCATTCTATTTTCCCCAGCTTCTGCTTCTTTTGAAAAATTTAAAAATGAATTTGATCGTGGTAAAAAATTTAATAGAATTATTAAATTTTATGTTAAAATTAAGCCATGGCAGGAATAAAAAACGATCTTTGGATAAAACATATGGCAAAAAATCATAAAATGATTGAACCTTTTAAAGATAAGTTAATTTCTAAAGGAAAAATTTCTTATGGTCTTTCAAGTTATGGTTATGATATGAGAGTTGCTGATGAATTTTATATTTTTCATAATGCTTATCCAACAGAGGTAATTGACCCCAAAAATTTTAAAGAAAATTACTTTATCAAACATAAGGGAAAATATTGTGTTATTCCTCCTAATTCTTTTGTTTTAGCTAGGTCGATTGAATATTTTAGAATTCCTAAAAATGTTTTAGCTATTGTTTTAGGTAAATCAAGTTATGCCAGATGTGGTATTATTGTTAATATTACGCCCGGAGAACCAGGCTGGGAAGGAAGGTTTACTATAGAAATATCAAATACTACACCACTCCCAGCAAAAATTTATGCTGCCGAAGGAATTGCTCAAGTAATCTTTTTAGAAGCTGATGAAGTATGCAAAATTTCTTATGCAGATAGAAAAGGCAAATATCAAAGGCAAAAAAATATTACTCTACCAAAAGTAGATAAATAAAATTTTATAAAAAAATGTTCAAAAAGGAAAAAGAAAAAATTTTAAAAATAAAAAAAATTCTTTTGATAGTTTTTGTTGTTTTAATAATTATGAGTATGCTATTAAGTAGTTTTATTTTTGTTTTTTAATTTTTTATATCTAATTTTATATATTTATATATAATATAATATATAATATATATAATTTATATAATTAAACAAAGGTCGAAATTAAAATAATCTTAAGATGAAAAAATTATTATTTATTTTTACATTTTTTATATCCATTAGTTTTTCTTTTGCCCAAGTTAATTCAATTGATGTTAATATTTTAATGCAATTTGTGGATATTTTACAAAGGTTTATTCAGGGAGAGCAAATTCAGACGGTACCTCCTATAGAAGCTCCTCTTCATGAAATTAAAGATCAAGAAAAAGAAAAGAAAATAGAACAAGCACCTGGACCCACTAAAAAAAGAATAAAGATTATCCAACCTCCAGTAATAAATTTCCCTAGAGGTGTAAAACCAGCATTACCGGAAATTAAAGAAACGAAACAAATTACTCCAGAGATTATAAAATCAGTTTTACCTGATGATGATAGAAATGATGATACTATTGTACAAATTAATAATTTAAGGATTACAAGAATTTTACTTAATCCAGGGATCGAAAATGTTAAAGCATCTTTTTTTGCTGTTAGAGATACTGGTTGGAAATGTATGTTTTTTGAGTCAGAAGAAAGTCCAGTATCACTTCCTTGTGCTTTAGAATTAAGAAAACCAATATTACAAAAAGAATTAGTTATTCAAATTAAAGATAACACTATTTTATTGTTAAGAAATAGACAAAAAGCTAATTTAGAGAACTTTAATATTGGAGATAAAATAAATGTTTATGGTTTTATGGATAAAGATAGTCACAACATTGATGCTTTAATTGTTAGAAAAATTGTAAGTGTACCTAAGGCCATAATAGAACCTACGTTACGATCCCCCATTCAGCCTAAACTACTCCCTGTTTCAACTCAAACATTTTGTGTTCAAGTCATTACCCCTGCCTATAATCCTCAAAATCCATTAGAATGTAAAGAATTCCCTACTCCTTGTGATGTTCCAGAAGGGTGGATAAAAACAAATAAATGTTTAAATAATGCCTTAGATCCTGATCCTGCTAATTAATATACCAATACCTAATAGTCCTATAGTAATTTCTTCTAATGGAGGATAAGAGTGGAAATTAGATTCTTATCAAGAAATAAAATGGATTAATTTTAAATCAGGCAAATTAATTATTGAAATTGTTCCATATATAGAATGTTTTCCTGAGCCAAGGTCAAATTCAACAGCATGCCCTTGGGTATTGCCTTATATAATAGCAAAAGATGTAAAAAACAAAGGTATATTTAAATGGCAGGTTGGTAAAGTTTTAGTAAGTAGACTGGAAGAACCACTTCCTTCAGACTTTAAATTTAAACCAGGGAAATACAAGATTATTATTAGAAGCAGTGATTATAAAGAATCAGATGAAAGTGATAAGTTTTTTAATATAAGTTATTAAATAAAAATATATTAAATCTTTAAATTCTTTTTAAGTGACAAAATAAATTTTAGCAAAAAAATTTTAAATTTAGCGTATCAAAATTTAAATATACTTATAAAAATAAGAATATATTTTAGTACTTTTTTGAGAAGATATTTAGTAGGCAGTTAAAATTAATTAAATTTATATTAAAAAATTTTACGCTAATAATTTTTTAATTTTTTCTATAATACTTGTAAGTTCCTCTTCTTTTCTTATAAAAAGTAAAGCTCCTATTTCGTTAGCAAATTTTTCATCTATTTTTTGGGCAATATCTAATGGTAAATAATCTTCCCCATAATTTGTTAAAAATATAAATTTAGTATTTCTTAAATTTTCGTTATTTTTTATTTCAAAAGCTATATCTATGCCATCTTTTTTGGGCATTACAATATCTAAAATAACTAAATCAGGATTAAACTCTATTATTTCATTTAATAATTTTTCTGGATCATAAACCTTTTTTACTTTATAACCTTCCTTTTCTAATTTTATTGAAAAAATATCTAAAAAATCACGATTATCATCAATGATAAGAATTTTTTTGGCCCCCATTTCTATTTTATTAATAAAAATATTATAAAAATAAAAATTTAACTATTTTTATATTTTGTGGATAAACTTAGTCATATCCTAATTTTATTCTTTCATATATTTCTTTTAAATTTATTTCTCTTATTTCTGTTATTTTGTGATTAATATCATTTTTTAAAATATTTTCTATTATTTCTCCTAATTTTTCACTAGCAATAATTTTGGGTATTATTACTAAATCTGCTTTTTTGTTGTAATATTCTAGAGCATCATATAAATCATCAGCTGTTAAAATAAATGGTACTTTATATATTTTCGATTTAAAAAGCAAATATTCATTTTCTTCTTTAGAAGTTGTGGTAGAAATTACCAAAGCCGCCTTTTCAAAATTAGCTATTTTTAAAGTTTCATCATCAAGGACATCACCTATTATATAGCTAATATTTAATTTTTTTAATAAATTTTCTGTTTGAGGATTAAAATCTATTACTAGAATATTTTTGAAATTGTTTATTAATTTATTAACTAAACCATAACCAGTTCTTCTATAACCTATAATTATTATATGATTTTCTAAATCAATAGAGATATTTTTATCATAGAGTTTATTCGCAAATATTTTTGAAATAAGCTCGTTTAAAAAATTATACAGATGATCTTTATAGTATATTAAAATAGCAGATATTATAAATGATAATAAAAGAAGGAGGCTAAGCATAGGTAAATATTTTGTCAAAAACAAACCACCTAAAATAATAGAAAATTCACTAAACTGTGTTAAAGAAATAGCCAAAGAAAAAGAAAATTTATTTGAATATTTAAAATATCTTGTTATATAAAATATAGCAATAGGAAGAAAAATAATTTTTACCATAAGGATTAGAAATACTGTTTTATAAGATATTTCACCTATATTTATAATGGCACCCAAATAGCTAAAATAAAAAATAAGAAATAAATCTTTAATTATAGAAAATCTTCTTGAAACTTCTGTTAAAAATTTAGAGTTAGACAAAGAAATTCCTGCTAATAATGCCCCTATTTCATAAGGTATTTTAAATAAATGACTAAAATAGATAAATATTAGTAACCAAGTAAATGATAGTAAAAAAATTAATTCAGAATTTTTTCTAAATTTATCAATTAATTTTGAAATTTTTATCCCTATTGTAAAAATTAAAAATAAAAAAATAATTCCTAAAAATTTATATTGAAGATTATCTATATTGTTAAATTGGTTATAAATTAATGGAGAAATTATAAGTAGAAAAATGGCTATGATATCTTGAATTAATAGTATGGATAAAACATTTTTACCGGGAAGGGAATTGATTTCATTTTTTTCTATCAGCAACTTAACAACAAAAATTGTTGAATTAAAAGAAAGAATTATTGAGAGAATAATAATCTCTACTATATTAATATTAAAGAGAATAGACAATAAAATGGCAAAAGTTATAAATGACAAAAAAATTTGTAAGGCTGAAATAATAAGTATATTTTTTGAAAAAGTTTTTAATTTATACCAATCCAATCTTATACCTACTAAAAATAAAAGCAAAATTACGCCTACTTTACCCAAATTTTCTAAAAATTCTTTATCGATTGAAAAGAAATGAGATAATATAAAACCAGAACCGATATAACTTAAAATAACTGGTAATTTAATAAAATAAAAAATTATGGCTATTAAACTTGAAAGAGGTATGATATAGAGCAGATATAAAAATAAATGATTCATTATTTTTTAACATTTAAAACATTTATTAGTTCATATATAAAATCATTTTCTTTTATCATAAATTTTTTGTATTTTCTATCTAAATCACTTAATATTTTAATAATTTTTAAGATATCTGCATCGTCAAATTTTTTGCTATATAATTCAAGTTTTTTTTGATAATAAGGATTTAAGTTTAATACATTATAATGTTTTTTATATTTAGCTTTTTTTAACAAAAATATTCTAAGCAATGTTTTAAAAAATAAACCCAATATATTTTCTATTTTAGTTCCTATATATATTTCTCTTTTTAATCTTAAGATGAAATTAGTATAATTTCTTTCTAAAAAATCGTCAAGCATAGAAAAGATCATAGAATCATTAGGCCACTTTATAAGATTAATGATGTCTTCTTTTTTTAAATTAAGACCTGATGAAGCTTCTATTTTTTTTAGTTCATTTATTAAATAATCAGGATTTTGATAGAAAATTTTAGAAATTATATCAATTATGTTCTTTGGGAGATTAATTTTTTTTTCTTGAAGATATTTTTCTATAAATTTTTTAAAATTATATTCTGACTTAAATTTTAGATTTTCTAACTCTATCACTTCAAGGGGGATTTTAAGCTCTTTTATTTTCTTAATTAATTGAAGTGGTTTTTTCTTGAAAATTAAAATAAAGTTAGCTCTTTTTAAAAGTGATAAAAAATCTTCTTTTAATTCTAATTTATCTAAATCATTAATAACAATAAAAGGATTAATATCAAATAATCTTTTGTTTATATAATTTAATATGCCTGATTTAAAGTCCTCGTTTTTATTTTTTTTAAAAGAAAAAGTTTTGTAGTTATTATTTGTTATTTCTTTTATTTTTTCCTTAATTAAAAAATCATTTTCTCCTATAATCAGGTATAGCATAAAAATATTATAACACCATTAGAATTTAAAATAAGAAAAATGTTATCAGGTTACTTAAATAATTGTTTTAGTTCTTTAGCAGGAGTAAATTTGGGAACTCTAGTTGCAGGTACAGTTATTTTTTCTCCAGTTTTTGGATTAATAGCAGTTCTTTCCTTTCTTTCCCTAATTTTAAATGTTCCAAAGCCTGATAATTTTACTTTATTGCCTTGTTTTAGATTAGAGGTTACTAGTTCTACAAAATAATTTAAAATTTCGACTGAAGTTTTTTTAGGTAAATCAAATTTTTCTGAAATTTTTTGAGCTAAATGCTCTCTTCTTATGGTATTTTTTAATGCCATTTTTTGATAGATTATTAAAAAATTAATTATTTAAATAAAACGACCCTCTTTATCTTAATTAATACGAATTTATTTTTAATTTTATTATATAAATAAAAATTTTTACCTAAAAATTGTGGATAAATAAATAATTATTTAAAAATAATCGTTTTTATTTGGCATATTCTATGGCTCTGTTTTCTCTTATAACAACTACTTTTATTTCTCCTGGATATCTTAAGGTTTGTTCTATTTTTTCTGCTATTTTTTTTGCTAATTTAAACATTTCTAGATCAGTTATCTCTTCTGGTTTTACGAAAATCCACACTTCTCTTCCGCCACTTATTGAATAGGCTTTTTCGACACCCTTAAAACTATTGGCTATTTTTTCTAAGTTCTCTAAACGCTGAAGATAGGCTTCTAAAGTTTCCGATCTTGCCCCTAGTCTTTTAGATGAGATAATATCTGCTGCTAAAACTATATAAGCTTCAGGTATAGCAAAAGGATATGTTTCATGATGCGATCTCATGGCTAGAATTACTTTTTCATCAACCCCATATCTTTCTAAAATTTTTATACCTATTTCTAAGTGAGACCCTTCTATTTCATGAGAGACTGATTTTCCTATATCATGTAAAAAACCTGCTTTTTTTGCTAACTCTTGATCTAAATTTAATTCCGATGCTATCATTCTGGAGAAAAACCCCACTTCTATAGAATGCTGTAAAACATTTTGTCCATAACTAAACCTAAATTTTAATCTTCCCATTAAATGTAAAATTTCCTCTGGAAGGTCTATAATTCCAAGCTCTAAAGCCGCATTTCTGCCTGCTAGTTTTATTTGTTCATCTATTTCTTCTTTTGCCTTAAGCAATGCTTCTTCTATCGATGCTGGGTGTATTCTTCCATCATTTATTAATCTTTCTAAGGCTATTTTTGATATTTCTCTTTTTATAGGGTCAAAAGATGATAAGGTAACAATTTCAGGTGTTTCATCTATGATAATCTGAACACCACTTAGTTTTTCAAAATACCTTATATTTCTTCCTTCTTTTCCTATAATTCTACCCTTCATTTCCTCATTAGGCAAAGAAACAATACTTAGATTTATTTCATTGGCTACTGATCGAGCATACCTGGGAAGAACTTCAACTATCAATTCGTTAGCCTTTTTTTCTATTTCTTCTTTTTGATAGGTTAAAAGTTTTCTTATTCTTTGAAGTAAAATTTCTTCATTTTCTTTTTCTATGTTTTCTAATAAAATTTTTAAACCTTCCTCTTTAGAAAGATGTGCTATATTTTCTAATTTTTCTTCATAATCTTTTTTTAGCATTTCAATATTTTTTTCTTTTTCTTCAATCTTTGATAATTTGTTTTTTAAATCTTCTTTTTCTTTTAAAAGATCTTTTTCTTTGTTATCTAATATTTCTTCTCTTTGATTAATTCTTTCTTCTCTTTTTTTAAGATCTGATATGATTTTTTCTCTTTCTTCTTTTGCTTTTTCTAATATTTCTAATGCTTTCTTTTCTGCTGAAATTAATATTTCTTGTTCTTGTCTTTTTAGTTCCTCAATTCTTTTTTTTAATTTTTTTTCAGAAACAGTTTGTTTTATATATAAAAATAGATAGATAAATAAAGCTCCTAATAAAAAGCCAATAACTAAAATAAGAACCTTCTCGATGGTTATGTAGATGCTCATTTTTGTAAAGCAAGGTTAAATTTTCGGCCATTGAAATAAGAGTTTTTTATAATTTTAGCTATTATTATTAAATTATAGCATATAATTTTAAATAAATATGAAAAAAGTACTTTTGATAATCTTAGATGGGTGGGGAGAGGGTAAAAATAATTTTTCAAACCCTATTTACATTGTTAAAAAAGAATTTTTCGATTATATAAGAGCACATTTTCCTTTCTTTTTACTTCAAGCATCTGGTATTGCCGTGGGTTTGCCCTGGCATGAAGAAGGAAATAGTGAAGTTGGTCATTTGTCTTTAGGAACAGGAAAAATATTTTATCAAAATTACACTAAAATAATGCTAGCAATTCAAAACGGAAGCTTTTTTGAAAATTCTGCTATGAAAAAAATAATTGAGCATGCTATTAAATTTAACAGCAGAATACATTTAATTGGTCTTTTAACAGAAGGAATAATTCATGCTTCTTTTGATCATTTAATAGCTATATTAGAATTTTTTAAAAGAAATAATTTTAATAAAGTTTTTCTTCATTTGTTTTTAGATGGTAGAGATAGCCTTCCTCAATCAGGGCTGTTTTTAATAGAAAGATTAGAGGAAGTAATTAAAGAAAAAGGAGTTGGTACGATAGCTAGTTTATGTGGAAGAACTTATGGTATGGATAAAAATGAATATTGGCGTGTTAAAACACAGGTAGCTTATAAATTAATTGTTGAAGGAATTGGTAAAAAAATAAAAAATTACAAAGATTATTTATTAAAAATTTATAATGAAGATAAAAATTTTAATGACGAAAACTTAGAACCTCTCTTAATAAATGAAGACGGTATTTTAAAAGAAGGGGATGTTGTTTTTTTCTTTAATATTAGAGAAGACGGTATAATTCAATTAGCAAGAGCCTTTTTGGATTTAGAATTTAATCATTTTCCTGTTATTAGGAAAGATAATGTCTTAGTTTCTTCCTTAACTAGATATATAGAAAATTTAGATTACTTAGTAGTTTTTGAAAAAGATAAGATAACAACTTCTTTATCCAGGGTAATAGCCGAAAATAATTTAAAACAATTAAAAATTGCTGAAAAAGTAAAGGCTTATAATTTAACTTTTTATTTTAACGGTTTTTTTAACGAACCTCACCCTAATGAATTTTGGAAAATATTGCCTAGTCCAGATAAATCAATAAAAGAAAACCCATTAATGAGATCTTATGAAATAACTCAACTTATTATAGAAGCTATTAAAGAAAATTTTTATGATTTTATAGCAGTTAATTATGCTGCTCCAGATATAGTAGCTCATACTGGGGATATTAATTTAGCTAGAAAAGTAGTAGAAGAGATTGATAAGCTTTTAAAAACAATATATGATCATTTAAACAATGATTGGGTTTTGATTATTACTAGCGATCACGGAAATATAGAAGAAATGATAAAATTTGATACAGGCGAAATATCAACCGCTCATGATTTTAATCCCGTTCCTTGTTATATTATTAATAAAGATTTTTATATTGAAAATAAAAATAACGATTTTAAGATAAAAGAAAAAAAAATATCAGGAAGATTAATAGATGTTGCTCCTACTATTTTAGAATTAATGGGATTGAATGTACCAAAAGAAATGGAGGGCAGAAATCTTCTTAAAGATTATTTTTAGTTACCAAATTTAAATAATTAATATTTGATAAGGCAGCAATTATTCCTTGACCAACAGCAATACCTATTTGTTTATAAGGAATATCAGTAACATCACCGGCAGCAAAAACACCAGGTATACCTGTTTCACATATTTTATTTACTACTATTTCTTGGTAAATATTTTTTATTTGCCATTCTTCAGGTATAAATTCAGAATTAGGGTTCATACCTATGTGAATAAAAACACCATCTAATTCTAAGTCTACTATTTCGTTTTTTTCAACATCTAAATACTTTAAGCCTTTTACAAATTTATCTCCATATATTTCTTTGGTTAAAGCTTTATAAATAATTTTTACATTTTGTTTTTTTTCAATTTCAGAAATTAAAATTTGATCACCCTTAAAAAAGTGATTTTTATTTATTAAGTAAACATAACTACATATTTCACTAGCCATGAGTGATGACTCTAAAGCTGTGTTTCCGCCGCCTATGATAGCTACTTTTTTATTTTTAAATAAAGGCAGATCACAGATGTAACAATAACTTACTCCTTTATGATAAAATTCATTTTCTCCAGGTATATTGAGTTTTTTTGGTTTTGAACCGGTAGCAATTATTGTTGATTTTGATATATATATATTTTTATTAGTAATAATTTCAAAATGTTCATTTTTTTTATTAATATTTTTAACTTCTTCTATAGTAGGATTTATCTCATATGATAATAAATGTTCTTTAAATTTATTTGTAAGGTCTAACCCGTCAGTTTTTACTATGCCAGGATAATTTTCTATTATTCCAGATAAGGCCATTTCACCTCCCCAGTCTTTTCCTATTATCAAAAAATTTATATTTCTTCTTTTTAAATAGATAGCAGCACTTATGCCGGCAGCTGACAAACCTATAATAATTGAATCATATTTCATCTTAGTGGATAAGTAATAGTATTAATAATAGCATTCCACGTGTCTATATTTGTAAATATCCAAATAAAAATTAAAATTATGATATAGTAAATAATAAGCAAATAAATTTCTTTATTATTCATTAAAATAATTATTTTAATTAAATTCTTTTAAAATTATCTCAAGGTTACCATCTAAAATTTTTTCTAAATTATGCCAACTTTTATTTATTCTATGATCAGTGATTCTATTTTGTTGAAAATTATAGGTTCTAATTTTTTCTGATCGATCCTGAGTTCCTATTTGTTTTTTCCTTTCACTTCCTATCTGATTTTCAATTTTTTGTTGTTCCAATTCCCAGATTTTTGATCTTAATATTTCTAAAGCTATTTCTTTATTTCTTTGTTGAGTTCTTTCTGATTGACAGGTTACCATTATATTTGTAGGCTTATGCCTTATTCTTACTGCTGTTTCGACCTTATTAACGTTTTGGCCACCAGGTCCTGAAGCTCTATAATATTCAATTTCTAAATCAGACTCTTTTATATTTACTTGATTTGGTTCAATTTTGGGAAGAATAGCTACTGATGCTGCGGAAGTATGTATTCTTCCTCCTTTTTCTGTAATTGGTACCCTTTGAACTCGATGAACGCCACCTTCATTTTTCATTAATTTATAAATATTATTTCCTCTTACTTCAGCTGTGATATGTTTAATACCTCCTAAATCAGTTTTTTCTTCATCATAAACTATTACCTTAAAATTATTTTTTTCAAAAAATTTAGTATACATCCTCCATAAGTCTCTAGCAAATAAAGATGCTTCTTCTCCACCAACTCCTGCTCTTATTTCTAAAATAATTGCGTTTATATTTTTATCCTCCATTTTTTTTGTAAAATTTTATTGTTTTAAATTCTAGGAATTTTTTTTTAATTTTTAAAATCTTTATTATAAGATAAATTATATTATTAGTTCAATTAATTAAAAAATGTATTTTTTAGAAAATAAGATTGGAAGAGATTTTTTTAATCAAAAAACATTGACAGTGGCTAAAAAATTATTGGGTAAATATTTAGTTAGAAATTATGGGGGTAAATTATTGATAGGCAAAATAGTTGAAACAGAAGCTTATATTGGTCCTAAAGATAAAGCCTCTCATTGTTATGCTAAAAAAATACAAAAAGAAAGCTTTAAAATAAAAATAATTAAAAGAAATTTTTACAAGATAAGTAGATTTATTAATAATAAAAAAAATTTTTTAAGAAGAATTTTAAGATGTAAATTATGTAAGGTCACAGACAGAAACTTGGCAGAATACTTAAAAGGAGGGCATATATATATTTACTTAATTTATGGTATTCATTATCAACTAAATATCACTACCTTTAAAGAAGGTTTTCCTGAATGTGTATTAATAAGAAGTCTTGAACCTATTTTAAACTTAAATAATCCCAAAGGACCTGGTAGGGTCTGCAAAGAACTTTATTTAGATAATCATTTTTGGGGGCACGATGTAGTAAACAGTAAAAAAATTTGGTTAATAGACGGAGAAAGTATTCCTGATAAAGAAATAGCAAAGAAAAAAAGAATAGGAATTGATTATGCTGAAGAATATATAAATAAACTTTGGAGATTTTATATAAAAAATAATAAATGGGTAAGTGTAAAATAGTAGTTTATTTTTTGTTTTTTCTATATCTTTTAATAAATTTTTCAATTTGACCCATAATTACCTTTTTTTCTTCTGTGCCTATGAATATAGGAGAACAATTTTTACATATCTCTACTTCTATATTTGGTTTAGTAGAAAAAACTTCATATAATTGCCCACAAGCGCATTTAACTACTGATTTGATATAGTTTGGGTGTATATTCCGCTTCATTTTTTGATTTTTATTATTAATAATGTTATAATTTTTTTAACTTCTGATCAATAAATTCATTAACATAAATAATTTTTATTTGCTATCTATAATAAAAATAATTATTTTTTAAAATTATAACTTAAAATTCAATATAAAACAAATAAAATTCAATATAAAACAAATGCAAGAAACAAATTTAGAAGAAATTAAAAACAAAAAAAGAAAAATTATTAGCAAATCTGATTATAAAATAATTTTTAAAGATTATATGGAAAACGGATGTCATTATGGAAGAGCTAAGAGATTTTTACATCCTTCGATGAAAAAATTTATTATGTATGGTAAAAACACTAATATCACTTATTTTAACCTAAAAAAAACTTCAGAACATTTTAATCATATGGTTGAATTGTTAAAGAAAATTTTGGAGGATAAGAAAATTATACTTTTTGTAGGCTGTAAACCAGCAGCAGAAAATGCTATTAAAAAAATAGCTTCTGAATTTAATATGCCCTATATAGTTTATAAGTGGATAGGTGGATTGTTAACTAACTTTGAAACTATTAAAAAAAGAATTTTATATTTTAAAGAACTTTTAAAAAAGGAAGAAACCGGTGAATTAGAAGAGTATGGTGTTTATGAAATGCAAAAAATTAAAAAAGAATTAGAAAAAATGAAAAAAATATATTCTGGATTATTAGGTTTAGAAAATTTGCCTGATTATGTTTTCATTGTTGATTTAAATTTTAAAAATCATAAAACTGCCCTAAGAGAATGCTTAAAGAAAAATATACCTATTCTTGCTTTAGCTGGCTCTGATAATGATGTTTCAAAAGTATATTATTTTATACCTGTTAATGATAAGGCTCCTAAAAGTATAGACTATATTATTCAATCTTTGATAAAAAGAGTTAAAGAAATTAATTAATTTTTTTTATTAATTTTTTTAAAAAAATGGATAAAAATTTAATAGAAAAAATTAAAAAATTAAGAGAAGAAACAGGTGCTCCTATTAATCTTTGCAAAGAAGCATTAGAAAATTCTAATAATGATATAGAATTAGCAAAAAAATATATAATGAAAAAAGGAGAATATTTGCTCCAAAAAAAAGATCAAGAAATAACAAAATTTGGATTAATAGAAGGATATATTCATTTTAATGGAAGGGTGGGGTCATTAGTAGAATTAAGGGCAGAAACAGATTTTGTTACTAAAAGCGTAGAGTTTAAATCTCTAGCCCATGAGATAGCCTTGCAAGTTGCTACTATGAATCCTAGATATCTTTCCATAAATGAAATACCACAAAAAGATAAAGAAGAAAAAATAAAAGAATTTATTGAAGAGTTAAAAGATAAACCTGAAAATATTAAAGAAAAAGTTTCTTTAGAAAAGATGAATAAATGGTATTCAGAAATTTGTTTGTTAGAACAACCTTATTTTAAAGACGAAAATTTAAAAATCAAAGATCTTATTCATAATCTAGCTAATAAATTTGGCGAAAAAATAGAAATAAAAAGATTTGTAAGATTTAGTATTAATGATTAGAGATTTATTTCATACTAATTTTTATTATTTTAGTCCCATCATAGCCTTTTTAATATTATTTGTGATAGCTTTTTATAGCCTAAAAAAAATTCATAAAATTAAAATTTTACCAAAAGATTACTTGGCTTTTTATAGAATAGAAAGAAAAATAACCAATAATTTAAATATAGAAAAAACAATAATTCTTATAAATAAAATAAATTTAGCCTTTATCAAATTTTTGATTAAAATTTTGCAAAGATTAAAGATAGAGCTTCTAAGATTTCAAATTTGGATAGAAAGTAAATTAACTAATTTAAGGAAAAAACAAAATATAAACCAAGATGATAATCAGTATTTAAAATAATTTTTTAGAAAACTTAATCTATGTATTTCTGAGGGACCATAAATTTTAATTTTTCTTATATGCTCTTTTGTTCCGTATCCTTTGTTTTTTTCTAAAAAATAACCACATATTTTTCTTGATATCTTTTTCATATATACATCTCTTAAATATTTTGTAATTATTGAAATGGCACCAATAGAAATAATTTTTTCATCACCCTTAACTATAAATTTTATTCTTTTAATTTCTTTTTTTAAATATTTAATTTCTTTTCCATCTACCAAAACTATGTCTGGCTTAAAATATTCTGTTAATTTTATAACTGCCCTATTAAAACAATAAGAGATACCATATTTATCTATTTTTTTATTAGAAAATTTGATAATTTTGAATTTTGGGTCTGTTTTTATAATTGATTTGAATATGATTTTTCTTTTAAAAAAATTTAATTTTTTTGAGTCATTTATATTTATTTTTGATAATTTTTTAAAATATTTTTTGTTAAAATAAAGACCCCCTATCCAAAAAGGACCTGCCAAACAACCCCTTCCCACTTCGTCTATTGAAAGTATATTTTTAAATTTTTTATAAAAAAGAATTTTTTCTAATTCTCTTTTTTTACACATATTTTTAAAATTTTAGATATTTTTAAAATTTTAGATACAATTATAAAATTATGTAAAATTAATAAGCCATCATTTAAAATAATATAAATCATAAATAAATTTTATAATATTAATAATTTTAAAAAAAATAGATTTAATTATATTAATTATGAAATTTACACATCTTCATGTACATTCACATTATAGTTTATTAGATGGTTTAGCAAAATTAAAAGACTTAATTGATAGGGCAAAAGAATTAAATTTTGACTCTTTAGCATTAACAGATCATGGCAATCTTTATGGCGCTATAGAATTTTATAAATTATGTAAAAAAAATGGAATTAAGCCAATAATAGGAGTTGAGGCTTATATGGCACCTCGAACTATTTATGATAAAGTCTATAAAGTTGATTCTAAAAGTTATCATCTTATACTTTTAGCTAAAAATGTTGAAGGCTATCGCAATTTAATAAAGTTAATTTCCGTAGCTCATTTAGAGGGTTTTTATTATAAACCAAGAATAGATAAAAATTTACTTTCACAACATTCAAAAGGGTTAATATGTTTATCAGGTTGTTTAAATGGAGAAATTCCGAGGTTATTATTAAAAGGAGATTTTAATAAGGCAAAAGAATCTTTATTTGAATATCTAGATATATTTGGCAAAGAAGATTTTTATATAGAGATTCAAAAACATCCTAATATACCAGAAAGTATAAAAATATACTCTCATCTTGTTAAGCTAGCAAAAGAAAATAATTTAAAAATAGTAGCCACCCAAGACGTACATTATGTTAATAAGGAAGATAGAGACATTCACGATGTTTTTTTGGCTGTTCAGACAGGCAAAGATATAGAAGAAACAGATAGACTAAGTATGAAATCTGACTTTTTTCATTTGGCTAGCCTAGAAGAAATGATGGGTTTATTTTCTGATCTTCCTGAGGCATTAGAGATGACTCAAGAAATAGTCGAAAAATGTAATATTGAAATTGATCTTAATAAACCACAATTACCCAAATTTGAAATAAAAAATGGAATAACAACTGATGAATACTTAAAAAAAATTTGCCTTGAGTCTTTAAAAGAAAAAGGACTTATAGGTAATCAAAATTATGTAGATCGATTAAACTATGAACTTGAGGTTATAAAAAAAACAGGTTTTAGTAGCTATTTTCTTATAGTTCAAGACTTTGTTAGTTGGGCTAAGTCTAATAATATTAAGGTTGGACCAGGAAGAGGATCAGCAGCTGGTAGTTTAGTTTCTTATTTGCTAAAAATTACCGAAATAGATCCTATTAAATATGGTTTAATATTTGAAAGGTTTTTAACTACAGAAAGAATTTCTTTCCCTGATATTGATGTTGATTTTTCTGATGTTAAAAGAGATTTAGTAATAGATTATTTAGTAAAAAAATATTCTAATAATAAAGTAGCCCAAATTTGTACTTTTGGAAAAATGGGGGCACGAGCAGCCATAAGAGATGCTGGAAGAGCCCTAGGGTTGTCTTACTCTTTATGTGATAAAGTTGCCAAACTTATATCACCTCAAATGAGCCTAGAAGAATCTTTAAACATTTCTGATATTTTTAATCTTTATAACGAAAACAAGCAGATTAAAAAATTAATAGATACAGCCAAAAGATTAGAAGGAACAATTAGGCATATTTCAGTTCATGCTTCTGGTGTGGTCATTACCCCTTTTGACATTACAAATTTTACTCCTATTCAGTATGCACCTCAGGAAAAAAGAATAATTACTCAATATGATATGTATACTATAGAAGATTTAGGATTATTGAAATTAGACTTATTAGGTTTAAGAACTTTATCTGAGATTGAAACTACCGTAGAGTTGGTTAAAAAAAACAGAGGAGTAGAAGTAAAATTGGATTATGAAAAATTAAACGATGAGAAGACATACGAGATTTATAAAAATGGCAAAACATTAGGAGTATTTCAAGTTGAAAGTAAAGGAATGACTGATTATTTAAAAAAACTTTTACCTTCTAATATTGAAGATATTAATGCAATGATTGCATTATATAGACCTGGACCAGTTGAATTAATACCTCAGTATATTAAAAGAAAGCATGGAAAAGAAGAAATTAGTTATTTACACCCTTTATTAGAACCCATTTTAAAAAATACCTATGGAATAGCTATATATCAAGAGCAATTAATGCAGATAGCAGAAAAATTAGCTGGATTTACAATGTCTGAAGCTGATGTTTTAAGAAAGGCTATAGGCAAAAAAATAGGTTCTCTTTTAGAAGAGCAAAAGAATAAAATGATAGAAGGTATGATAAAAAATGATATTGATAAAGAAACAGCAGAAAAAATTTGGAGCTGGTATGAGCCGTTTGCGCGTTATGGTTTTAATAAAAGTCATAGTATATCCTATGCTTTAATTTCTTATCAAACTGCCTATTTAAAAGCCCATTATACAATAGAATTTCTAACTTCTTTATTTATTCATGAGGGCAATGATATAGAAAGAATTAAAGAACTTTTTGAAGAAGCAAAAAAATGGCAAATTAAAATATTACCTCCTGATATAAATGAAAGCTATGAAAACTTTACTATCGTAGGCAAAAATTCTATTAGGTTTGGACTTTCTTCTATAAAAAATGTAGGCGAAAAATTAACTGAAAATATAATAAATGAAAGAGAAAAAAATGGTAAATATAAATCATTTTCTGATTTTATATGGAGAGCTAAAAATTTTAAAGATCTTAATAAAAAATCATTAGAAAGTTTAATAAAAGTCGGTGTTTTTGATTCTCTTATAGATAGAAGTTTGCTTTATTATAATTTAAATGAAATCGTTGATTTTGTTCTTAAAATTAAGAATTTTAACTATAGTGGGAATAGACTTTTTTCAGGGGGGACTGAACTTTATTTGAAAAGCAAAGGAAAATTATCAGAATTTGAAAAAATAACCTGGGAGAAAGAATTATTAGGGGTTTATATTTCTAATCATCCCTTAAATCTTATTAGAGTAAATGGGCATACAAGAATATTAGATGTTAAAAAATATAAAGAACCAATTAAGATTAGAATTTTAGGAGTAATAAGTAGTATTAAAAGAAAGATAACAAAAAACAATGAACCCCTATTTTATTTAAATGTTGAAGATCAATATGATAATATAGAAGTTGTTGTTTTCCCCAAAGTTTATTTTAAAAACAATAACGAAGAGTTAAAAGAAAATAAAATTGTTTCGATAATTGGAGATTACAATCCACTTAAAGATAGTGAAAGACTTATAGCAGAAAAAATTGTTTTATTAAAATAAAAATATAAAATTAAGATGAGAAAAAGAGTATTTTTTGCTTTACCTGTAACAAAAGGTTTATATCCTAAAATTTATAGATTAGAAAAAGAATTAAGTAAAAAATTAAAAATTAATTGGATACCAGTTGAAAATTTACATTTAACAATTTTATTTTTAGGTTATTTAAAAGAAGAAGATCTATTTATTTTAGATAAAACCATAGACTTTTTAAAAAATAATTATCCAGAATGTTTTAAGAAAATAAGCCTAAAAATAAAAAAAATAGATTACGGCCCTCCTTATAAAAAAAGAATGGTATGGTTATATATCGAAAAAAATGAAAAATTAGAAAAAATTAGAAATATAATTATTAGAAAGATTTCAGAATATGGAATAAACTTTAAAATGGAAAATAGAGATTTTCTTCCCCATATAAATTTAGCAAGATTAAAGTTTAGAAAAGATAACCATTTTCCCATAATTGAACAAAGATTAAATTGGAGCGTAATATTTAATAAAATTGTTTTGTATGAGTCTCATTTAAAGAAACCTTTTGCTCAATATGAAGTTTTAAAAATGATAGATCTTGATTAGTTTTATAAATCAAATAATACATAAAAAGGATTTAAATATCCTAACTTTTCTGGATTGTCATTGACATAGCCGTAACATTTTGTTTTCTTGTTATAAACCAAACAATTATTCTCTATAGGTGATTCAAGCAATGGTTTTATTTTAATTTCAAAATGAAGATGTATATCTGGCAAATTCTGATTATTACAACCATCTTCTCCTATTTTCCAATAATTACATCCATAAGCTGTGTTACCTACTTTGCCTAATATTTCTCCTTTTGTTACTAATTTACCATCTGAGAGTTCATTGTTTATTTCGGCTAAGTGAGCATAGAGCGAATATATTTTTATATAATTTTTATCACCAGCTCTTATTCTTTCTAATAAATTTATTTTACTTTTTAAATATTCGTTACCCATTTCATCTAAATCTAATAAGTGTTCAATTATAACTGTGTTTCCCATTCCATGATCATTTTCTCCATTTTTTACAATTTTTACGACTTTTCCGTCATAAATTGAATATACATTTAAGTCTTTAGCAAAGTAATAAGGAGAAAGATCAATGCCAGCATGTTGTATATAATCAAGGTGTAAATTGTCTAAATCGCCACTATATTTTTTAGTACTTCTAAATGGATTATTAAAGTTTTTTAATAAAAAAAATTCATCTTTTTTAACCGGGAAATTAAATTTATCTGAAACATTATAATCAAACAATTCTTTATAAACTAGGACAAAATCACCTTCCTTACTTAATTCATAAAATTTCTTTGCATTATCCTTATATAATCTTAAGCACCCTCCTGTAAAATTACTTGTAACTTGATCGCCATTTAAAAAATAAGGTATTTCATGTATAAAAAAATCTTCATATAACTGAACTGAGTAATTCATATATACAGGAAATAAAGAAGAGTAGTGTTTTTCTTTCTTTATGCCTAATCTAAAGTATCCCATTGGAGCTTGATACCATTTATCCTCAGGTGCTTTATATGCTATGGATATTATCTCTTTTAATTCATTATTTTCATATAAAGAAATAGTGTTTTTGGTAAGGTTAATAAGCCATACTTTTCCTTTGGGTAAATTTTCTAAGATAGCAAAATCTAAAAAATTACTGTATTTATTTGTTTTTAAATTTAAAATATTATTTTTTAAAAAAGAATTTATTTTATAATTTTCTGAATTATAAGTCCCTAAATTATTATCTAAATTGTTATTTATTTTTAAATAAATTTCTTTTTTAGTATTTTTTAAAAAATAAAAACCCAATGAGATTAATATTATTAATATTAATAATAATAAGATAATTAAATTGCTTCTCATTTTAATTAAATTATTTTAATAAATTATTTAATTACATTTCTATATCTTTCCTAAAAATTACAGTAAATTCACCTTTTGTTTTAAAATTTATTTTTTCAATTTCACTTATATCAAATCTTATATACTCTTCATGTATTTTAGAAATTTCTCTTGCAAGTACAATCATTCCTTTATTAAAAACTTCCTTTAAAATTTTTAAGGTGTTTAAAATTCTTTTAGGTGATTCATAAAATATTATAGTTACTTCTAAGTCTTTATATTTATTAAAATAGGCTTTTAAACCCCTTTTAGGTAAAAAACCTAAAAATAAAAATTTATCTAGAGGTAATCCTGAACCTATTAAAGCAGTTAAAAAAGCAGAAGGCCCTGGCAAAACTTCTATTTTTATTTTTCTTTTAATGCATTCTTTAATTAACAAATAACCAGGATCAGAAATAGCCGGCATACCAGCATCTACTACTAAAGCACACTCATTTTTTTCTAAAATTTTAATTATTAAGGGTAGTCTGTTTTTTTCATTATATGAATAATAAGAGACAAGACTTTTATTATTTATTTGATAATAATCTAATAAAATTTTAGTTCGGCGAGTATCTTCACATATTATATAATCAACCTTTCTTAATATTTCTATGCTTCTTAAGGTAATATCATTTAAATTGCCAATAGGTGTAGGAACTATGTATAATTTTGACATTTTATTAAAGCTCCATAAATTACTGATTTTTCTTTTAATTTCGAGGGATAAATTTTTAGGTTTAAAGGTAAAGGATGTTTATTTTTACATATTTCTATTAATTTTTTATAATCTATAATTTTTGAGATTGATCCACTCATTATTATTTTCTCTACTGACCAAAAAATTGAAGCATTAATAAGAAAAGCTGCTAAAACTTGATAATAAAAATTCCAAAAATTTTTATTTTTTAATCTAAATAAAGGCACACCATACTTTAATTCTATATTTTTTGCTCCTATTAAATTTTCTACTTCCATAAATTTTTTAAAATTTTCTATTAATATAATACTATGACCTGGCTCAAAACCTATATCATTATTATCTACTTTTTTATTTATAATTTTAGCTCCCCCAATACCTGTTCCAAGGGTTATATAACCAAAAGAGTAAAAATTTTTGCCTCTACCAAAATATGCTTCTCCAAGAGCCCCCAAATAAGCATCGTTTTCTAAAATAACTTTTGTTTTAAGTTCTTTTTCTAAATCTTTTTTTAAATTTTTATTTACGTAATCTTTAAGTGATGGTGAATAAATAATTTTATTTTTATTTCTATTTAAAAAGCCAGCAATTCCTATACAAGCTAATTTTATTTTTCTATCCTTAAAATTTCTTATAAATTTCATAAACTCTTTATAGCTATATTTAGTAGGATAAATATTAAATTCATCTATCTTCTTTAAATCTATGCATCTAGAAATTTTAGTATATGTGCCACCTATATCTATTAACAGTATCATTATATTAATATTAAACTAAATTTTGTTTTTCAAAAAAATATTAGTCTTAATACGACTTCTAATATTTGAAGACCAATAAAAAAATATCAACAAGTTAGTATAATGATATAAATTTGATATTTAAAACGCCATTAGCTAAATATATTTTTAATTTAAATAATGTTATAATCTTAAATTATAGATAAATAAACTGAAGAGTATGTCCGGATGGCGGAATTTGGAAGACGCGCTACCTTGAGGGGGTAGTGGGAGCAATCCCGTGTGGGTTCAAATCCCACTCCGGACACATTGTTTTTATGCTTAATTAAAAATGAATAATATTTATATCTTTTTTGCAAAAAAAATTTTAATAAAAATTTTTTTAATAATTATTTCTGTGATTTTATTAATTTTAGTATCTAATTATTTTAAGAAAAATATAGAAAATCTTGTTCAGTATAGAAATAATGCTTTAGCAGAACAAAATTATATAGAAGGAATTATAAAGATGAATTACCAATTTTTAAATAAAATTAATAGTATTGAAAAAAAATTTAATTTTAAACTAAAAGAATTTTATGAAAATGTTAATGCTAATAAATTAACAGAAGATCAAATAAAAAATAAAATTTATGAATTTGCTTTATCAGCTAATATAAAAATTAATTTTGAAACAAACAAAGAAATAAAAAACATTATTTACCTAAATTTATATAAATGGGAGGATATTGTTAAAATTTCTAATTATTTAAGAGAAAACAACATAAATGCTTATATCAATTCTTTTAATTTTAAAAAAATTGATAAAACAGACATTTTTGAATTAGAAATTAAAGTTTTTTAACTATGAAAAAAATTTTTCATCCCTTAATCTTATTAAATATTTTTATATCTGTTGGAATATTTGGTGTATTTATTTATATATTTTTAAAACAATTTCTTATGATAAAAGATTTTTTTACATTAGATAAAAATGTTGTTTTTCAAGAGTATAAACTTTCAGAAGATATTGATAATCGTATCCAAAAATTAGAAAAAGAATTAGAAAAATTTTTATCTAATTGAAAATTTAACCATCTATTTTTATAATAAATTTATAATAAAAATATTAATAAAGGGTGCGTAGCTCAGTGGTAGAGCGCGTCTCTGATAAAGACGAGGTCGTAGGTTCGATCCCTACCGCACCCATAAGTTGAGCAAGCTCTTTTATAAATTTAAAAATTTTTTAAAAGAAAGAACTGGTCCTGGTCTTATAACAGGAGTAAGTGATGATGATCCTTCTGCTATTTTTACTTATTCTTTAGCCGGAGCAAGAAGTGGTTTTGATTTTTTGTGGACTTCTTTGTTAACACTACCATTGATGTATAATATCCAGGAAATATGTGCTAGATTAGCCCTGATAACTAAAAGAGGGCTTTTATCTCTTATAAAATATTTATTTGGTTATAAAATAGCATTTTTAATAGCCATTCTTTTGTTTTCGGCCAATACCTTTAATTTAGCTTCTAATATAAACGCCATTTCTTTGATATTAAACTATATTTTTCCATTTATACCTATCTGGCTTTATTCTTTATTAATTTCTTTATTAATGTTTTTAATAATTTTAGTTTTTTCTTACAAAAAAATTTTTTCTCTTTTAAAATTTCTTGCCTTTTTTATTTTTAGTTATATTTTTTTGATTTTTTTTATAAAGATTAACTGGATTGAAGCCTTAAAAAGCTTCTTGTTTCCTTCTATAAAATTTACCGAAGATTATCTTTTTATTTTGGTAGCCATATTAGGAACTACCATATCTCCTTATATGTTTTTTTGGCAAGAAGAACAAGAATTGGAAGAAATAAACCATAAAAAAAATTTAAATATTAAAAGAGAAGTAAAGATTATTAGATCAGATACTTTTATAGGTATGTTAATATCAAATGTAATTATGTTTTTTATAATTTTAACAACAGGTCAAATATTATTTTATGATCAAAAAATTTACAATATTGAAAGTTTAGATCAACTTTTAATGGTACTTAATCCTTTATTTGGAAAATACTCTTTTTTATTTTTTTCATTAGGGTTTATTGCAGTAGGCTTAATGACTATACCTATACTTGCAGGAGGAGCAGCTTATGTTTTTGCTGAATTATTTAATATAAAAGCTACATTTGATAAAAAAACATTTGACGCCTTTCCTTTTTATGTTTTTATATTAATATCTTTAATTTTTGCCAATTTTTTTAATATATTTAACCTAAACCCACTTAAAATGTTATTTTATTCTTCGATAATATATGGATTTTTAGCACCTTTTCTTATATATATTATCTTAAAAATCGGAGAAAGTAGCGTGATGAAAAATTTTAAAATCTCAAAATTTAATAAAATTGTTGGCTATTTTACTTTTTATATAATGCTTTTTAGTTTATGTATGCTTTTATTAAGTTTAATTTTTTAATATTTAAAATAAATGAAATTTGTGTTTTTTATTGGCAAACCAGCTTCAGGCAAAGATACTCAAGCAGATTTTTTATCAAAAAAAAATAAATTTAAAAAAATTGTAACCAGCCAGGAACTTGATAACTTTTTTAAAAAATATAAAAAAAAATATTTTTTTATTGACAAAATTAAGATTAATATAGAAAAGCAAAAAAAATTAAAGAATAAGGGTAGATTAGTTTCTTATAAATTGGTTGGCTGGTTAATAGATAAATTATTAAAAGATCATTTTAATAAGAAAAAATCAATTGTTTTTGCTGGCAGTCCTAGAAGTCTTTATGAAGCAAAAATATCTTTAAAAAATGTTAAAAATTTTTCTAAAATAAACCCTAATTTTAAATATTTTTTTATATATTTAAAAATAAACAATAGAGAAGCAATAGAAAGAATAAAAAAAAGAGCTGTTTTTGAAAAAAGAGCTGATGATAAAATAAAGATAGTGAGCCTTAGATTAAAAGTTTTTAATAAGGAAATAATACCAGCTATCAAATATTTAAAAGAAAATAAATCATTATATGAAATTAATGGTAGTGGAAAACCAATAGAAGTTTATAATAGAGTAATTAAGATTATAAATAAATGAACTTTGAAAAAAAACTTAGTTTAATGAAACAAGGTGGAGAAATTTTAAAGATAATATTTGAAGAGATTAAAGAAAAAACAAAAGCAGGAATTTCAACTTTATATCTTGATGAATTTTCACAAAAATTATTTAATAAATTTCAAGTTAAAAGTGCTTTTAAGGGATATAAACCAGACTTTTCTACTAAACCTTATCCAGCAAATATATGTGTTTCTTTAAATGAAATAATAGTTCACGGTATTCCCAGAAAAAATATTTTTATAAAAGATGGTGATATTGTTAAAATAGATATAGGAATAATTTATAAGGGGTTATATTTAGATGCAGCCACAACAATTGGCATTGGCCATATTAGTAAGGAGGCAGAAAATTTAATACTAGCAACAAAACAAGCCTTAATTAATGCTATTAATATCAGCAAAGAAGATTATTATATTGAAGATTTAGGAGAAGAGATAGAGAAAATTATAGAAAAAAAATATAATTTTAAGGTTATTAAAAATTTATGCGGTCATGATATAGGGGAATATCTACACGGAGATTTACAAATTTTTAATTTTAAACAAAAAGAAAAAAAATGCCCTATAAAAAGAGGAATGATTTTTACTATTGAACCTATGGCAAGCATATCTTCTAATTACGGAATTCAAATAAATGATTTTGAGTTTAAAACTGAAGATAATTCTATTTCAACACATTTTGAAATAACTTTAGCTGTTTTAGGAGAAGATAATATAGTTTTAACAAATATTTTATAATAATATTTTGATATTTTTATTTTTATAGATGAGTGAGGATAAAATTTTAATAGAAGTAAGTTGGGAAATAGCAAATAAAGTAGGAGGTATATATACTGTTATTAAAGAAAAAGCAGATTATATTTTAAAATATTTTAGAAATTATTATGTTATAGGGCCCTATTTACCCAACAGAAGTTCTTTAGAGTTTTCTTCGCTTAATCCTTCTGACGATATATTATATGTAATAAATGAATGCAAAAAATTAGGCTTTGATGTTTATTATGGTGAATGGCTAATTGGAGCTCGACCCAAATGTTTTTTAATAGATTTTAAAATTTTTTTAAATAATATAAATAGTCTTAAATATGAACTTTGGGCAAATTATAGAATAGATAGTCTAAGAACTGGCGATGATTATAACTATCCTTTGGCATGGTCAAAAGCTGTCTCTATTTTTTTAAAAATATTTGGAGAAAGATTTAACGCTGTACCTAAAATTTTACATCTCCATGAATGGCTTTCTGGAGCTGTGATTTTGTTTCACAAACTTCCATTTATAACAATCTTTACTACCCATGCAACTGTTTTAGGAAGAACACTAACTTCTGCCGGTGTTAATTTATGGGAAATTTTAAATAATATTGATATTGATAAAGAAGCTTTAAAATATAGCGTAGAAGCTAAACACTCTATTGAAAAAATAGTTTCTCAAAAAGTTGATTTTTTTACGACTGTAAGCGAAGTGCTTTCCGCTGAGACAGGAATCATTTTAGGTAAAAAAGCTGATTATCTTTTGCCAAACGGAATAAATCTAACCAAATTTTTAACAGTAGAGGAGATAACATATGCTCATAAAAGAAATAAGGAAATATTATTAAATTTTTTTTTATATTTTTTTTCCCCTTATTATAGACTTGAAACTAAAAAAAGCTTGATCTATTTTATAAGTGGGAGACCAGAGATAAGAAATAAAGGTATTGATATTTTTATTAGATCTTTATCTTTATTAAATAAAAAATTATCAGATGAGAATCCAAACATATTAGTTCTTTTATTAATACCCAATGAACATCACGGCATAAATTCTGCTGTAATGAATAATTTTAATGTCTATAGAGATTTAGAAGAAAAATTAGATGAAGCACTTCCTGAAATCAAAAGTAGATTAATTCATTTTTTAATTCATAAAGAAAGAATAATTTCCGAAGGATTCTTTGATAAAAATGAATTTTTAGAGATGCAAAAACTCTTAAAGAGATTAATCACTGAAGCAACTTATCCTATTAGCCCATTTAATCTTAAGCCAGATGATGAAATATTAAAAATTCTTAATATTGTTGGTTTAAGAAATTTACCCGAAGATAAGGTAAAAATTATTTATTATCCTTCTTACCTTCGTCGAGGAGATGGGTTGTTGAATTTAGATTATGATGAGGCTGTAAGTGGTTGTCATTTAGGCATTTTTCCTTCTCTTTATGAACCCTGGGGATATACTCCACTTGAAACTGCTGCTTCAGGAGTGATAACTATCACTACAGATTTAACTGGTTTTGCTGATTTTGTAAAGAAAAATGTTTCTCTTAATCATAATGCCCCTGGTGTTTATATTATAAAAAGAAAGAACAGAAGAGATAGTGATGTTGTTGAAGACCTTGCTAATTTGATGTTAGGAATAGCTAAATTAAATAAAAGTTTAAGGGTAGAAAATAAATTAGAAGCCAGAAGAATTGCTTCTTATTGTTCCTGGGAAAAATTAATAAATTATTACTTAGAACTTTATAATATTGCTCTTAAAAAGAATTATTTATGATAGTCAACTACCAAGAATTAAAAAAAATAATCAACATTGATTCTTTTATTTTAACTTTGGTAAATAAAAATCATTGGTTTTTAAAATCTTTTGATTTAAATAGTGTTTATTTTGGATATTGGGCTATTATAGATAATAAAGTATATAAACTAATTCAAGATATAAATTTTAACGAATCTATTGATAGTATAGACATATTAGATGAAAAAAGTGCTGTAATAAAATGTAGAGACAATAATATTAAAATCTTTTTAGATTCTCAAGGATTGATTGTTGAATCAGAAAAGCCTATTTTTATTTCTATAGATATTGATTATAGATTAATTTATGATAATAACATAAATAAAAATATAGGTAAAGTTATTTTTCACGAAAATAAATATACTCTTATATATGATTTAGAAAATAATAATATTTCATGTGAATTTTATTATGAAGGTAATTTGAGATTTTTAAATAAAAAGCTTGAAATTTTATATGAATATGATAAACAAAGAAATTCCCATTTTATTCATAACACCATATTTAGAGCCTTTGAGGGTTATATTAATTACTTAAAAATTTATACCCCAGATAAAGAAACGACTAAAGATTTATTAATCCCTAGTTATAAAAATAGACTCAAGAATTTTTTATTGAAAAGAATTTTCTCTCTTTTTAATTTTGAAAATGGATTTTTAGCAGGATTGCCTTGGTTTCCTCAAAGATGGTTTAGGGATGAATTAATCACTCTTCTTTTTTTTGATAATAAATTAAAAGATATAAAAATTAAACTATTGGAAACTTATTTAGAAAATTTAAATTCAATTTATTTATTAAACAAAAAAGGAGGAATTTTAGCCTCAGATACATTGTTGCTGATTATAAATAATTTAAATGATGATTTAATAAAGACTTATAGGAATATTTTGATAAAAGCCATTAATGAGTGGAATAAAATTTTTAATATTTATAATGATGAATTACCACCAAAATCAACATGGATGGATACTTTAAATAGAAAAAGAGCTATAGAGATTGATTTTCTTTATTATAATAGTCTTTTAAAATTAAATCTAAATTTTGAAGCTAAAAAATTTAAAACTTTTATAAAAAGTAAAATAAAGTCAGATTTTTATGAAAAAGAAGAATTTTTAAGACCTAATTGGTTGTTTTGTTATTTTTTAAATAAGGATTTTTTTAATAAAGAAGAATGGGAAAATATTTTTGATAATTTAATAAAGAATAACTTTTTAAAATGGGGTGGCTTATCTTCTTTATCCTACCATCATCCAAATTTTCAAAAATTTTATACCGGCGAAAACCCATCAAGCTATCATCAAGGAGATTCTTGGTTTTGGATTAATAATTTATCAATTTTTGCCCTAAAGAATTTTTCTTATCTGAAATACAAAAAAATAATTTCAAAAATAAAATACGCAACATTAAAAAATTTATTATCTATGGGTTCCTTAGGCTATATTAGTGAGTTAAGTTCTGCTGAAAAACTAAAAACAGAGGGATGTCCAGTTCAGCTTTGGTCTCTTTCTTCTTTTATTTTATCTATAAGATGAAAAGAGATTGAAATTATTTTTTTCTAAGTATTGGTTTTATATAGCTTAAAGTATACAATAAAATTGTGTTATAATTATTTATATTAATTATGATAATATGGTGGACGTAGCTCAATTGGTTAGAGCGAAGGCCTGTGGAGCCTTAGGTTGCGGGTTCGAATCCCGTCGTCCACCCTTATTGTTAGTTTTTATTTTTTTCAACTTCTTTTAAAAAACCTATAATCCCCTGAGAAATTCCTTTTGCTATCTTATCAGTTTCTTCAAGCAATATTTTTAAATCATTATCATTTCTCATATTCCCTGTTTCTATAATTATTGCTGGGGTTTTAGGATGAATAGCTCTTTTAAATTTGGACCAATTAAAAACATAGTAATGAGTCATATTAACAGTAACTTTAGGAATAAATTTCATACCGGTATGTTTTTTATATGCTTTTATGATATTTCTTTTTAAAATATGAGCTTTTTCTGAATAATCTTTATAAGGTGTACTTACCATAAAACCAGAAGTTAATTTATCTGCTGAATTAGCATGAATAGCTACAAAAACATCAGCATAATATTCTTTAGGAATAATAGCTGGAAGTAATTCTACTTTATAACCTTTATTTTCTAAAATTTCTTTTACTTTTATAGCAATATTTTTATTTATTTCTACTTCTTTTATGTTATTTACTATAGCTCCACCTCCTTTTGCTAATTTTGAAAGTTCTAAAGGAAGATCCCCTTCAATTAAATGACCTATTTGAATAGCTATTTTAGTAATTTGAGATTTTTGAAAATTATCAAAATCTGGGAACCTAAAATACAAGGCTTCTTTTGAAAATTCTGGATAAGGTTGATAATAAATTTCTGATACAACATTTATAAAAGTTTCTTCGTTTATAAAACCCAAGTTATTTAACAATGATATAAATAATAAAATTTTGGTATAATCTAAAAAATCCTTTACAAGCATTTTTTTATAGTGATTTTAACTCTCGACAAAAATAATTTTAAAAGAAAATAAGTTATAATCTAAAAATAATGATATATTTGGGAACAGATCATAGAGGGTTTGAATTAAAAAATTTTTTAATAGAGGAATTAAAAAAAAGCAATATTAAATTTAAAGATTTAGGTGCTTATGAATATGATAAAGAAGATGATTATCCATTAATTGCTTTTAGGGTAGCAAAAGAAGTTATTAAAAATAAGAATAACAGAGGTATACTTTTTTGTGGTTCAGGGATCGGTGTATGTATAGCTGCCAATAGAATTAAAGGAATAAGAGCTGCATGTTCAGACAATATTGAAATAATAAAAAAAGCAAGAGAAGATGATGATATCAATATTTTATGTATTCCATCAGACTTTGTTAGTAAAGAAAATACGTTAGAACTTATAGATGTTTTTTTAAATACCAACTTTAAAAATAAAGAAAAATATTTAAGAAGAATTAAAGAATTAGATAATACAGAAGAGGAGATTAATAATTTAATTGATATTGATTATTTTAAAAAAATAGAATTAAAAATTGGTAAAATAGAAAATGCTGAAAAAATAGAGGGTACAAAATTATTTAAGATTATAGTTAATATAGGAAGTGAAAAAAGAAATATTGTTGCAGGATTGGGCGAAAAATACACTATTCAAGATTTAAATGGTCAATTAATAGTAGTATTGACTAATTTAAAACCCAAAAATATTAGAGGCATAGAAAGTAATGGCATGTTACTTGCCGTAGATAGCGAGAAAGGACCAGTTATTGTTGTTCCTTTAGAGCAAGTAAAGGTTGGAAGTAGGGTTAGATAAATTATTATAAGTACTTAAAAATACAGTTAAAATAATAATTTTTTAAATTATAACTTATCCACAATTTTATTAAATAAGATTATTTTTTTTGTTTATAATTTAATCAGTGAGAAAGAACGCAAAAATTTAATCCAGTCCGCGGTCAGCCGAGGGATCGCAGACTTAAATAGGGGGTGGCAGGCTTTGATCTCCTTTCACTGCCACCCTCCTTTTTATTTTATAAAATTATTCTTGTATTAAAATAATAATTTTTTAAATTATAACTTATCCACAATTTTATTAAATAAGATTATTTTTTTTTGTTTATAATTTAATCAGTGAGAAAACCGCTTCTAATTATTTTGTTCAAGGGGTGACAGCCTTTGACCTTCCTCAGCTGTCACCCTCTTTTTATTTTTGTTATAGATTATAGTTTAAGTTTCAATCACAATTTTTAAATTAAATATTTTTAATTTTCTAAATAAATTAACATTCATTAATAAACTTGTTGAAAAAAATTTTTTGTTTTCTAATTCAAGCATAATCTTTTGTAGGGCACAACCAATTTAGGGGTGGTATTTTTTGATATGCGTTTTGTCACAGTACCATTTTTATTTTTCACTATTTATTTTTTGATTAATTTTTATTATTATTTGTTAACTTACCTAAAATTTTATTAGTTAAAAATATAAAAATATAAAAATATTTTTATAGTTTAAATCTAATAAATATAATAAAAATATTAAACCGCCGAATGATAATAGGAAATATAAAAAATATAGTAAACTTTTTTGTTTCATTATCGCTCTACTATCTTTATTTTTATAAGATAATATAATAAGATAATATAATAATTTCTACTGTTTTTTAAATTATGGCCTATCAACAAATTTTATTATTTAATTTAAATTTATTTTTTATAATTTAATGGGCGATGTCTTTCTCTAATAGTTTGGGGTAGTAGGAATTAGTCCTCCTTTGCCTACTACCCCCCTTTTTTTATATATTTAAAATAAAAAAATAAAATTATTTTATTTAATTAAAAATATTTTTTATTTTGTGAGATATTTTAAGTTTGACCAAAGATTTATATTTTTTAAATAAAAGAATATTTTGAATTCTTCAGACTATTTAAAATAATTTTTATTTTTATTCTAAAGCAATGGTTATTAATTTTTTAAAATTAAATTTTTATTTTCTAACAATTTAATTTTATGAATTTAGCATAATTTCGGCTATAGCCAATTCTAGGGGTAGGATTATAAAAGGGGGATCTTTTTTGATAGAATATTCTGCCTCAATAAATATTTTTATTAATCTTTTTATGTCTTCTAAAGTTAACTTTTGAGAAAGAATATCTAATCTTTTTATGATTTCTTCTGAAAACTCTTTATTAAGCTGAGATTTCCATTGAGGAAATATTTTTATAACTAAAATTTCTCTTAGAAATTTTATGATAGATTTATTAAAAATTAAAATATCATACCCCTCGCCATAAACTTTTTGTAAAAAATTTATAGATTTGTCAAAATCTTTTAAAATAATCAACTCTATAAAATCTAAAACCTTATTATAACTTAATTTACCAAAAAAATTTTCTACACTTTCTTCATTTATTACCTTAATATCAGTAAGAGATAAAGTTATTTTTTCAAAAATAGTTTCTGCATCTCTTAAGGCCCCATCTGATTCTTCAGCAATTAAATATAACGCCCCATCTGTAATTTCTATATTTTCTTCTTTAGCTATTTTTTTAAGTTTTTCTACCATTAAAGAAATGGGAATTCTTTTAAAATCAAATCTTTGTACTCTTGAAAGAATAGTTTGAGGAATTTTTTCTGGTTCAGTAGTTGCTAGGATAAATATAGTATGTTTAGGTGGTTCTTCTAATGTTTTAAGCAAAGCATTAAAAGCTTCTTTTGTTAACATATGGGCTTCATCGATTATAAAAACCTTATACCTTCCATGAATAGGCTTAAAACCTATGTTTTCTTTTATATTTTTAATTTCTTCAATTCCTCTATTTGAAGCTGCATCTAATTCTATTAAATCTAAAAATTTACCTTCGTTTATGTTTTTGCAATTGATACATTTATCACAGGGTTCGTAGTTATTGTTATGTATGTTTATGCAATTTAATGCTTTAGCAAATATTCTGGCAGTTGAAGTTTTTCCTGTTCCTCTTTGGCCTGAAAATAAATAACCTTGAGGCAATTTATTTTCATTTTTTATAAAGTTTTTTAAAATTTTAACTATAATATCTTGACCTATTACCTCTTCAAAATTTTTAGGTCTGTATTTTCTATATATCATAATTTAAAAATCTTTTAGTTGAATAATTAGATTGTGATTTTTTAATTTTTCTAAAGCTTTTATTTCCAGTTGCCTTACTCTTTCTCTAGTAATACCAAATATTTTACCGACTTCTTCAAGGGTGTGAACTATCCCATCTTTTAAACCATATCTTAACATAATAATTTCTTTTTCTCTAGGCGGTAAATCTTCTACTGCTTTTAAAAGTTTTGATCTTAAAATTTCTAAAGAAGCTTCTTTTTCTGGTGATTCATACTTATCACTTTTTATAATTTCTCTTAATTCGGTGTCTTTATTTTCTCCTATTGGCGTTTCAAGAGAAGTTACATCTTGAGTTAGTTTTAATAATCGATGAATTTTTTTTTCTGATATACCAGCTTGAGAGGCTAATTCTTCTGGAGTAGGTTCTCTTCCTAGTTCTTCTATCATTTTTTGTTTAATTTTATTTAATCTATAAAGTTGTTCAATAATATGAACTGGCAATCTAATAGTCCTTGCATGATCGGCCATAGCTCTTGTGATAGCTTGTCTTATCCACCAAGTAGCATAAGTTGACAGTTTAAATCCTTTTCTCCATTTAAATCTGTCAATTGCTCTTACTAACCCTAAAGTACCTTCTTGAATAAGGTCTAAAAATGATAATTTTTTACTTCTTCCATAATATTTTTTGGCGATACTAAAAACTAATCTTAAATTAGATTTTATTAATCTTTCTCTTGCTTCTCGATCACCCCTAGCTGCTTTTTTGCTTAATTCTAATTCTTCTTCCGGTGTTAAAAGAGGAATTTTATTTATCTCAGATAAATATTTTTGTATATGAGAAGGTAATTCTTTTAAACTTTCTTTCTCTATTTTTTTATTTAAACTTTTAATCTCATCTTCATCTATATTCCATAATTCTTCACTACTTTGAATTTCTATACCTGCAGTTTCTAATCTATCAGCTACTTTTTCTAATAAATCTAAATTTTTATCTATATCAGGAAAATAGAATAAAATTTCTTTTTCGGTAACAAAAGATGATTTTTTACCTCTGTTAATTAATTCCTTAATCTTTTCTTCAAAAACTTTATTTTCTTTTAACTTTAATTTTTTCCTAGCCTTTTTTCTTTTTTCTTTTTTTAATTTCTTTTTTCTTTTTTTCATTTTTATAAGGTTTCTTTTAGTTTTTCAGTATAGATTTTAATTTCTTTTAAAATTTCTTCAATATTTAAATCTTTGTTGTTTTTAACTATCTCTTTTAGTTTTTGAATTTTAGTTTTATAAAATTCTTTCTTTATTTCTTTTTCTAAAAAAGTTATTTCTTGATAAGGATCTATTTTTAAATTTTTTTCATAAAAACTACGTAATTTTATTATTTCATTAAAATATTCATTTTCTTTTTCTTCTTGATTTATAACGATTTTTATTAAATTTTCATAAGGTTTTATATATGGTCTTATATTTTCTATTATATCAAAATTTTGAGATAATAAAATTAACGACAGTAATCTTTCAATAAGGATAAGCATTCTATTTTCTGAGTTATCTAAATAGTTTAATATTTTATCTTGCGGTTCAGTTAAAAGATACATCGATTTAATTTTTTCTATTTCTTTAATAATAAAAGATTCATTTAATTTTAGCATTCCCGAAATTTTTTGAATATAAAATGCCTGTTTTACATTATCAAGTTGTTTTAAAATAGGCAAAAAAATATTTAAAAACTGCCACTTACCATCAAGTGTATTTAATTCTAAATTATCTTGAGACCATTCTATAAGATAATCTAGATAAAACATTTTTTTTATTTTCTCTTTTTTATCTTGGTGTTTTAAGAAAAAATCAGCTAAATCTTTTTCTTCATCAAATACCAGTTTATATACATTTAAATTATTACTAAAAGCTAAAAAGGCTGTTTTTAATTCTGCCTTAAAACCAGCTTCATCATTATCAAAGGCTACTACTATATTTTGAACATATTTTTTAATAATATTTAAGTGATCTAAAGTAATTGAAGTACCTGAAATAGCTCCTATATTTTTAAGACCATATTGATAAGCAAGCATAACATCAAATTGTCCCTCGGTTAATACTAATTCTTTTTCTTTATTTAAGTTTTCTAAAGCATAAACTAAGCCATATATAAATTTTGATTTTTTAAACAAAATTGTCTCTGGTGAATTTAAATATTTAGGTCCATATTCTGTTTCAGGGAAAATTCTGCCTGTAAATCCTACCAGAGTTTTTTTATGATCAATAAGAGGTATAATAATTCTTCCTTGAAATTTATCTTCTTCTTTTTCGTTAATTAAGCCTGATTTTTTTAAATCTTCCAAAGAAAATCCAAGCGTAAATAAATAATCTCTTAAATGAGAACCCTTAGAAGCATAACCTAAATCAAACATATCTATTGTTTTTTCTTTTAAGCCTCTCTTAAATAAATAATCTAAAACAGGTTTGTTATTTTTTAAATTTTTTTTAAAAAAATTTAAAGCAATTCTATTTATATTTAAAATTTTTTTAACCTCACTATTTTGTACATTTGCTTCTTTATTTGAGGGTGTATAATTAATACCTAATTTTTCACACAAGCTTTTTATTGCTTCTTTAAAGGATAAATTTTCTATTTTCATATAAAAAGTAATAACATCACCGCCAACATTACAACCAAAACATTTAAATATTTGCTTTTGAGGTGAAACAAAAAAAGAGGGATTTCTTTCTTGATGAAATGGGCACAATCCTTTATAATAAACACCCACCTTTTTAAGCTCCATGTAATTACTTATAAAATCTACGATATTAATTTTTTCTCTTATTTCTTCTATTATATTTTCCATCTTTTACTTCAAATTATAATTGAAATTTGTTAAAATTAAGATATGTTAAAAACAAGAAAAAAACAAAAAGAAAATAAATTAAAGAAAGAAATTATAGAAATTGATGCATCCAATAAAAGCCTTGGAAGATTAGCTGTTATGATTGCAAAATATTTGCAAGGTAAGCATAGAATAGATTATTTTCCATATATTGATTACCCTGTTTATGTAAAGATAAAAAATTGGGATAAAATTTTATTTACAGGCAATAAATTAGAAAAAAAATATATCTTTAAACACACAGGATATTTAGGACATTTAAGAGAATATTTATTGAAGGATTTATGGCAAAAAAAACCACTTTTTATTATCCAAAAAGCAGTAAAAGGTATGCTGCCTAAAAATAAATTGAGAAAAAAAAGAATTAAAAGAATTATTCTTGATTAAATTTTTTTTAAAAAATGAATATTAATAACGAAAATAACAAAATATCTTTAGAAGAAAATTTACTTTCTCAAGAAGAAAAAAATATTTCTGATATTGAAAATAAGTTAGAAATTCTTAAAAGTTATAATAATGAATATATAGAAGATATAGACAAGAAAGAAGAAGAAAATTTAACAATTGAAGCACCTAAAATTGGAGCAGGGAAATATGTAGAAGCAATAGGAAGAAGAAAATCAAGTATAGTAAGAGTAAGGATTTTTGATAATAACGAGAAAAAATCACCTAATATTATTATTAATGATAGATATTATGAAGATTATTTTCAAAAAAATATTTATCTAAGAAAATTAGCAGATGCTCCTATTAGAAAATTAAAAATTTTTGATAATTATAAAATTATAGCTAAAGCAATTGGTGGAGGCTTAAGAGGTCAAGCTGATGCTTTAAAATTAGCTATAGCTAGAGCTTTGGTTAAAATTAATCAAGAATGGAAACAAAGGTTTAAAAAAAGTAAATTGTTAACCAGAGATTCACGAGAAAAAGAAAGAAGAAAATATGGACTTAAAAAAGCAAGAAAATCACCCCAATGGCATAAAAGATAATAATGAAA
>Ga0197142_1000201_pt1 | contig 53681 bp, 49 predicted proteins | sample GBS60_MetaG_FD_148614 | JGI IMG/M metagenome (GOLD analysis project Ga0197142, IMG submission 148614) | Sediment microbial communities from Great Boiling Springs, Gerlach, Nevada, United States - GBS 60_MetaG | ecosystem: Environmental > Aquatic > Thermal springs > Hot (42-90C) > Sediment... | reverse complement strand
AATAAGAACCAGCAGGGCCTAAATAATAACCGCTTTTTTTATACTCTTCAACAATTTTTGGCGGAGTAATACTTTTATCAATATAAGAAGCCACAATCATCGCAACGGTTGTTGGTCCGCAACCGGCCTGGCAAACTGTTCCGCCCTGGGGAAGAGGATAATTATCATAGGGTCCCTGACATTGAGAATAATAAACTAAACCATTAACATCAGGAGTAGCTTTGATATCTGGAAAAGCCGACGGGTTTTTGCCATTTGGAATGGTTGGGGTTTTGGACGGTTTTTTTTTACCGGACTTTTTTTCTTTTATAGGAGTTTTTTTATTAAGCGGGGATCTTTGGTTATTATGGGAATCTTCGTTGTAGGTTTCAAACATTCTTTTTAATAAATTAATTAGTATATTAATTTCGTTATTATTGGGGGCAGTTACTATCGTTAATTGAGGCGATGGAGTAATTATCTGCGCTTGATTTTTTGATAGAGGAAAAAAAAGAAAAAAAATAATCAAAACAAAAACAACTATAATTTTTTTCTTCATAATGTTAATCTAACATAAAAGTAATTAGGATTGCAACTTTAAATCCTATTTTGTCGGTGATATATAAATCACTTTTATGCCTTTTTCTTCAGGAAGAGGAGAGATAATTTTATTTTTTTCCTGCCAAAAGTTATAGATGACAAAAATAATAAGCGCTAAACCAAAGGCGATTAAAATTAAACCGATTGTTTTTTTCATATTTTTCCCGAGGTGTCATATCTATTTCACCTCGGAGGTGTGGAAATTGATTTTTTCTTTAACTAAATAATTAGGTCGTTTTTGGATTTCCTGATAAATTTTTCCCACATATTCACCGATAATTCCAATGGTTATTAATTGAACTCCGCCCAAAAAAACAATAGCAAAAAAAAGCGAAGCCCAGCCCGGAAGCCAATCACCTTGTTTTAAAATAAAATGCTGGAACGATTTAAAAATAATAATGAAAATTGCTAAAAAAGAAGTCAAAAATCCTAAGTATGTAGCAAGACGTAAAGGTTTAATTGAAAAAGCGGTAATTCCCTCCAAAGCAAAATTAATCATTTTTGATAAAGGATAATGGGTTTTTCCGGAAAATCGTTTTTCTCGATTAAAATAAACAAAACTTGAGGGAAATTGGGGCCAAGCAACAAGCCCCCTTAAAAAAGTGGGTTTCTCCGAAAGGTTTTTCAAAAAATTAACCACTTCTTTATCAAGAAGCCGAAAGTCGCCAACGTTTTGGGGAATTGGGACATCGGATATAAAATTAATTAATCTGTAAAAAATCTTGGCGGTAATTTTTTTAAAAAAAGAATCAACTTCCCTTTTTTCTCTTTTAGCATAGACAACTTTTGCTCCTTTTTGCCATTCATCAATCATTTTAGGAATTAGTTCCGGCGGGTCTTGAAGGTCTGCGTCCAAAGAGATTATAACGTCACCCCTAACGTGATGATAGCCGGCAAAAAGAGCCATTTGGTGACCAAAGTTTCGCAAAAGTGAAACAAGCTTTATTCTTCTGTTTTTTTTAGCTTCGCTTTTAATAATTTCCACCGTTTTGTCAGTTGATCCGTCATCAACAAAAACAATCTCGTGGTTATATTTTTTAATCACCGGTAAAAGCCTTTTCAAAAGAGGAAGAATATTTTTTTCTTCGTTAAAGACCGGAATAATGATGGAAAGGAAAAAGGTGTTTTCTGTCATCAGGATTTATTATAACATTTTTTATTTTTTGTCCGTCTTTCTTCGTGTTTAAACTATGATCTTAATTCAGCGCAGGCAGAGTATTTACTTTGTTGGAAAAAAAGTTTTTATTTCCTAATTTTTTTAAAGTGTAATTTTATGTTACGGGGCCGGGAGTTGAACCCGGTCTACGAGATTATGAGCCTCGTGTGCCACCGTACACTACCCCGTAAGGATATTTTATTATACAATATTTTTTAATAATTTAAAAATTAAAATTATATTCAGTTTTTGTAAACCACATCATTTATTAATATGTTATATTAATATGTTCATATATTAATAAACCCAAATTATTTTTTTATTATTGATTTTTTTTATAAAATATATTATTTTAAAAATATATTTATTATGAAAAAAAACATATTGAAAATCTTTTATTTTTTGATTTTTATTTATTCTTTAATCTTCTTTTATCAAAATAAATTAAATAATTTTTTTTTTGTTTTCAGCCAAACAAATAATTTGGTGATAAACGGAGATTTTGAGCAGGGAAGAACCGGTTGGGGTTTTGAGGGACAAATAGAAAGACAAGAGGTAGAATCACCCGGTTATAACAGTCAAAAGGCTCTTCATATTAAAAATTTCAATCAAAATATAAAGTCGAGAGTTATTCAATGGGTAAAAATTGAAAACGATGCTTTTTACAATTTATCTTTGGTAATTAAAAAAATAAATCGTTCTACTCATTATCCCCAAATATCAGCTGATGAGTGGTGTCTTCATAAAACCGACAATAAAAAAAATCAATTTATCAAGGGTAAAAAATTTGATCAGTTAACGTTTGATTGGAGTGAAAACAAATGGCTTTTTAGAGCTGGAAACTGTGATTTAAATCAATATAATCATATGTTGGCAATATATTTTGATACCGGAGGAAGACATAATGATATATATGCAAAAATAGGTGAAATATGGGTGGATAATGTGTTTTTAACTCGTTGTTTAAAAACATTGGGTGATGCTAATTGTGACGGGATTATTAATGATAATGATTATAATATTTGGAGATGTGAGTTTTTAGGTAGCGGAAGTTGTAATACCCCTCCTTCTGAAAGGTCAGCTGATTTTAATTTAAGCACAAGAGTTGATATTATTGATTTTGAAATTTGGCGCACTAATTCATTACTAAATCAACCCACAAATCGATCTCAACCTACAAACCCACCACAACCCACAGATCCACCAAAACGTCCAAAACCGATAATAGATCCACCAAAGGAACCTATCGATCCAAAACCAAAACCACCACCAATGGATAAAAAACCTATTAATCCTATAAGGCCACCACCAAGACACATACCAATTTAATTACAAAATAATTTGTTTATGAATAAAATAAAAATTTTTTTAATTTTTTTCACGGCAGTTATTTTTTTTACCGCTTTGTGGTTATATATAAATAATTTTTTAATTAAATCTAAAGCAAGCACAGATAATGTCAATATTAATTATTTAATTAATAATCAAAATATTTCAAAAAACACTGACTTTAATTTTCGTATATCTTTTAGTGCCCAGAATCAAAAAAAAATTTCAGCCGTAGATTTAATTTTTGTTTTTGACAAACCGTATCCTAAACAAGCGTCGATTATTTTTAAAGATTTTAAGGTTACCCCCAGTGGTTATTTTAATGATACAGTTGAAAAGAAAGTTTTTGCTTTTAAAGGGACTCCGGCTATCCGTTTAGTATTAGTGAGTAAAAAAAAGACCAGTGATTTAGGAAGTGGTTTTATATTAGATTTACAATTTAATTCTGGCAATCTTGATAAAGAAGTAAATTTTGAACTTTCTGGTTCTTCAGTGATAGTAGGAGATGCGCAAGGGATGGTATTTAACCCTGTTTTTCCAAACCCAAGATATAAAAAAATTGTTATTGGGGCCGGGACACCCAGCTTAACTCCAAATCCCACCCCAACCGCAACTACTCCTCCAAGCCAACCAACCTCTACTCCTATTCCCACCCCAACCGCAACTACTCCTCCAAGCCAACCAACCTCTACTCCTATTCCCACCCCAACCGCAACTACTCCTCCAAGCCAACCAACCTCTACTCCTATTCCCACCCCAACCGCAACCACTGCTCCCGGCTCAGTTAGTCTAAATCTTAAACTTAAATTTCAAGGAGTAATGAAGATGCCGGCAAACACTGATCAAAGAACAATGAAGGTTAAAATAAAAGTTGGAGGTGGCAGTCTTTCATCACCGGTCCCGGTTGATGTTAACTTTACTTTAACTGAAAATAGAAACTCAGGCAGTGATGCTTTAATCTGGGAAGGAAGTGTAAATTTACCCTCCCAGGTTACCCCCGGTCAAAATTACTATCTTTTAGTCAAAGGCCCAAAACACATTCAAAAAAAGATTTGCGATCAAAAACCAACAGAAACCACCGGTGGAAGCTATGCCTGCAAAAGCGGTCGCTCAATTACCTTAAATTCCGGTCAAAATAACTTGGACTTTTCGGGAATATATCTTTTAGCCGGTGATTTACCAGTCAATGGAGCCCAGGATGGAGTGGTTGATTCGTTGGATACCTCCTATATTCGAAACAATTTGGGAAAGAACAACCCTGAAGTTATATCAATTGCCGATTTAAATTTAGACGGTCGGATTGATTCTCAGGATTGGTCATCAGTAATTTATGCGTTATCAATTAAAACCGATGAGGAATAAAAAGTTATGGAAGAACAGAAAAAAGTCTTTTTTAAAAAAAATTTTATAATCTTTTTTATTTTTTTATTTATTTTTATCAGTTTTATTCTTGTTTTTTTTGGACAAAAAAGATTGTCAAAACAAAAATCAGAAGCAGATATAAAAGAGAAAATCAATTTAAAACAAACAATTTCTCCCACCAATATTGAAAAGACTGTTAAAGAAGAAGAAAACGGGATCACCGAGTTGGTTTTAAAAAAGAATGATAGTTTTAATTTTGAAATTATTGCTTCTTCTAACAATTACGATATTACCGGGTTTGATATTGTAATTGAAGCAGAAAGTTCTTCAGATTTAAATGCAATAACTTTTTCTTCCCTGTCTGAATCATTTTCTTTATATCCGCTGAAAAAAGAAAATTTTTTAATTATCAGCGGGATAAAAAAACTAAACATAAATCAGCCAACAATTTTTAATAACACGCCGATTATTGCTTTAAAAACGACAAAAGCAATTAAAATAAATTTAAAACCATTTTGGAATAAATATAGCACAAAATTTGTTGATAATAATAACAATATTTTTAAACCAAAGATTATCTTGAAATAAAAAAGCTTTTTGTTTATCATTAACTTAATGAAAAAAATTCTCCTTTTTTTATCGGCAGTATTTTTTTTCACACCGTTTTTTACGGCTGTTGATGCCGCTTCTTTTAGTTTTGATAAAAGCAGTTATTCGGTTGCCGTTGGACAAACAATTCAGGTTCAGGTAAATATTGATGCCGGAAACGAAGAAGTTAACGGTGCTGATGTTTATATTGACTATGATGCTTCTTTTTTATCGGTGGAAAATGTTTCAGCCGGAAGTTTTTTTCCAACGGTAATAAACGATACTGCCACCGCCGGTAAGGTTTATATTACTGGTTTAGTTGAAGATCAGGCTAGTCCTAAAACCGGTAGTGGAGTATTGGCAACAATTACTTTTAAAGGAATAAATAACGGAGTAGTTAATTTAAGCTTTGATTGTGCAAATTCAAAGATTGTCAAAAATGATGTTAATGTCACCAATATCTTGGAATGTTCTTCGTCTTCTGCTGCTTCAGTTGTTGTTGGTTCAGGCGATGCCGATTCTTCAACTTCATCAACCGGGACCTCATCAACCGGTAGTCAATCAACAGGCTTGCCAAAAAGCGGTATTTTTGATAATTTGATCAATCTTGCTATTCCGGGAGTAGTTTTATTTTTAATTGGCAGCGGGTTAAGATTTTTTTTATTAAAATGATATAAGCAGGTGTTTAGAACTATATCAAAAATTATAAATTGATTATTATGGCAAACGTTAATCTTTCTCCAAAAATTACCAAAATTAGTTCTGTTTTTATCGGGGTGGTAATTGCAATAATTTTGGGTTTGATGGCATTAAATATGGGCGGGGTTTTTACCCGCGCCTCTGATGTTGAACCAAGGGATGTGGTAATTTCTGATATTGGACAAAACAATGCCAAGGTTTCTTGGGTTACCGGTATCGAGACTCAGGGAGTTATTGAATACGGGACAACTCCAACATCGTTAAATTTTTTTGCTCCGGAAGCAACAAAAACAAAAAATCATCTGGTTGAGTTAACTCTTCTTTCACCCCAGACTACTTATTATTTTCAAATTCGTATCGGTGATAAAAAATATGATAATGGGGGCGTGCCTTGGACGTTTACTACTAAAGGAACAGAAACCCAGCCGGTTAATCAACCAACACCAACCATTACTCCCACTCCTATTTCTTCTGATCAATCAAAATTACCAACCCCCACGGCAGTTCAAAGTTTAGAAATTGAGACTCCTGCCTCTTCCTGCTTAGAAACAGACTGTGATAAAATTAAACAAAAACTAGGTAAAGGCTGCAGCACTCAAGACTATTTTCGCTGCCTCAAAAAAACATCTTCTTCCACTTCTTCACCCACCCCATAAAAAATTATTCTTAAGGAAATTTTTTATTTTTTGCTGGTGTTTGGTATAATCTATTTACTGGTGACTGTAGCTCAACCTGGTAGAGCATCTGCCTGTGGAGCAGATTGTTGCGGGTTCAAATCCCGTCAGTCACCCAAGCCACCAACTTCCCTTTTACTTTATCTTTTCCTCCCCAGTTGTCGATGGATAGGCTGTAGACAACTTTTATTTTTTGTTTGCGGTAAAGGTTTTTAAAATTTTGACCTTGATTAAAGGCGATTAATTCTAAAGTTGAATCAGTATTTTCATCTTTGATAAATATTTTTAGATGTTTATTATCTTTACCAGCAAATCGAAGGTCAGAAATTTCTGCTTCACTAAAAAAAAGCGGTTCGGGATTGCCAATTCCAAAAGGAGCAAGGTTTTCCAAAATTTTTACCCAATTTAAATTAATTTTTTGAAGAGAAATTTTTAAATCAGCAAAAATTTCTCTTTCCAATTCTTTTTCTTGGATCAATTTTTCCGCCAATTTTACCGCTTCTTTTTTAAAAGATAAAATTTTTTCTTTTTCAATACTAAAGCCGGCTGCTTGTTTATGCCCGCCAACATCAATAAGAAATTCTTTAAGACTTCTAAGATAGGCGGTAATATCAAAATTAGGGATTGATCGAGCCGATCCTTTATAAAATCCATCGCTTTTGGTTAAAACAATGGTTGGACGAAAAAAGATTTCGGTGATTTTTGATGCAATTAGCCCAATGATTCCTTCATGCCATTTTTCTGATTGAAGAATGATAATTTTTGGTATTTTATTTAACAAAGCAATTTCTTTTTCAACGATTTTTTTTGCTTCGGCAACAGCTTCTTCCACTAAATTTTGACGAAGTTTATTTTTTTCTCCTAAATATGAGGCTAATATTTTTGCCTTTTCTTCTTTTTTGGTGCATAAAAGCCGTAAAGCATCGGTGGCATCTTTTAACCGGCCGACCGCATTTATTCTGGGAGCAATAATAAAACCAATATCATAAGGGGTAATTTTTTTATCTTCAATTCCGGCTTCTTTTAGAATTTGTTTGATACCCACTCTTTTTATTTTTGAAAAAACCTCAAGTCCATATTTAACAATTGAACGGGAAGGTCCAAAAAGCGGAACAAGATCGGCGATTGTTCCAACTGAAGCTAACGCTAGGTAATCATTGGAAAAATTATTCTTAAGAAGGGAATAACTACGTTTATCTTTGGCGATTAATTGAAAATTTTTAAATATTTCTTTACTAAAAAAATACGAAACACCGGCTCCTGATAAAGAGGAAATATGAAAAATCGCCTCGGCTTTGGGTGTTTTTTCACCTTTTAAATGATGGTCGGTAATAATAATTTTTATTTTTTTTTTCCTTGCGTATTCTACTTCTTTGATTTTGGTAATTCCATGATCAACGCTGATAATTAAAGCCGGATTGAATTTTTTAATTACATTTTCTAATCCGGCAATTGAAAAACCATAACCTTCATTTTTTCTGTTTGGTACATAAGGCATAACATTAAAACCTAAAAAATGAAGTGTTTCCCATAAAATTGCTCCTCCGGTAATGCCATCCGCATCATAGTCGGTGTAGACGACAATCATCTGTTTTTTCTCTTTTACCCCATTTAAAATTTTTAATACCTTTTTAAACTCCTCTCTAAAAGAAGATGAAAAATCAAATAAGGAAATCTTTAGCGGATTTTTAGGTTGTAAAAATTCTTCGATATCACTGATTTTTCGATTTTTTAAAAGAAGATCAATTAATTGATAGTTGCTAATTTTATCTTTATTTTTTATTTCGTAAAAAAAATTGATTTTCATAGCAGTTTTTTGCTTTCTTTGTCCTCAATAAGATTAAAAGAGGTTAGTTTTTGGCCCAAATTTTGTAGGGTGCGTCCAACATTGGTTGATTGGTTATAGGCGTGGTTTATGTGTTTGTTTAAAACCAAAAAATCTTCCTCAATTTTTTGATAATCTTTTTTGATTGCGGTTAAAAGATTAATAATTTTTTTTGCTTTTTCTTCAATTTTTTGTCCCTCAAATGACAGAAGAATCGCTTTGGTATAAGCATATAAACTTAAAGGCGAAACCGGCAAAACCATTTTTTGAGCAGCAAAATCAAAAAGTTCATCATTGTTTATAATTTCATAATAAACTTTTTCTGAAGGGATATACATTAAGGCATAGTCAGCAGTTTTTTCCTCAGGAAGAATATATTTTTTGGCAATCGCTTGGATATGTTTTTTAACATCACCTAAAAATTCTTTTTTAAAATTTTTTCTTTCTTCTTCCTCAGTCGAAGCGATATATTTTTTAAAATTTTCTAAAGGAAATTTGGCGTCAATCGGGATAATTCCTGAGGTAGTAAAAATAACCGCGTCAACTTTTTCTCCATTTCTAAACTGATATTGAAGCTGATAGGTATTTTTTGGAAAGTATTGTTTTAGAAAGTCTTTTAAAATTTGTTCACCGATGTTACCACGGATCTTTGGTGATGATAAAAATTGTTGTAATTCTTTTATTCCGCGGCCAATTTCTGAAAGTTCGCCAACATTTTTTTGCAGCTGAGAAATAACATAGGCAGCCTTGTCTAAACGTTGATTAAAGTTAGTCATTTGGTTAGTTAATTTTTGGTCAGTTAAATTGGTGGTATTTTTTAACCACTCAATTAATTCTTGGGAAATTTTTGTTTTTTCCTCAATCCGTTTAAGAAAAAAGTATAAAAACAACCCGAGAAAGAAAAAACAAAAAAAAATTAGAATAAAAATTAAAGAATTCATAATGAAATTATAATATAAATAAAGTACAAAAATTGGGTAAAGATTATTAAAAAATCGAGTAAGAGTTAAAAAAATGATACGGATAAATACAAATTTATTTTTAAATCAATCCTCCTCCCTTAAAAATCTTTGGTTTCAGCCAATCATCAGGGGTTTCCTGAGACTGCTTTGATTTTGATTCTTTTTCGATTGATTCGATTGGTTTGACATCAAAAGGTTTTTTTGGCGCAAAAGAGGGCGGAGCAAAGGTTTTAGCTTGGGTTGTTTCTGATGGTTTTCTGATGATTTTTTTTATCGCTCCCGTCTTTAATAAAGCGGCAGCCGCCTCAAATGTTTGTGCGGTTACTGAATAAGAAGAAAAATTATTAGTGGCGGCAACTACTCCGGCATAAAGATTAGTGGCGATTTCTTTATCTAAATTAATGTTTAAATTTTTAATTAATTGAAAAATCATCTCTGATAAAGAGGAGGCGGTTTTATTAACGTAGTTAATGGTACCAAAGTTGGTATTGGTTAGATGACGGTCAATATTAATAATCTCTACTCCCTGGAATTGGTTTTGATTGTTTTGATAACATTCGCCTAAAGAAGTTAAATTAGGTGAATCCAAGACGAAAATAAAATCAATTTTTCCTCCGGTATAAGAATAAGAAACTTTTGATGGATCAAGTTTAGCAAAACCCTCTCTTGGTGTAATAATTAAATTAAAGGTTTCCCCCTCAATTCGATAATCAATTTTGTCAATCGCGCCATCAATATAAGGAAAGGAAATCATCAGACTATCTCCTGAAGCATTTAAATTTTTTTGTATTTTGTCAACCGCCGTTAAATCATAATCCACTTTTGTACTACAGGTTAAAGAAATATTTTTTCCTGATTTAATTAAAGCAAGATATAAGGAAGTTGCAGCAGCAACGCAATCGACAGAAGGATTGACTGGTAAAATAATTACCCCGGCTGATTTTTGTGATAATACCTGACTTATTCGATTAAAAATTTGTTGAAGGTCATTATTCATACTATAAGATAGATTTTATCACATCACCTATAGTAATGTCAAGAGGAGGACTAAAAATCATTCCTGCTTCTTGATTTTTTTTAACTTCTTCGACTTTTTTAGCTCTTATCTTTAACGAGACAAGTTTTGTTTTACCAATAAATTTATTCTGGCGATATAACTCAATTGGATCGCCGAGATTAATTTTGCCTTTGGTGACTGACACACCATAAACTTTTTCTCCTTCGATAATAAAAGTAGCCAAAATTTTTGCCTCGCCTTTAATACTTTTTTCTTTTAGTTCTTTTTCTTGGAGTAATAAACTAACTTCTTTTAGTTCTTCTAAAAGATCATAAATTACTTGATAGGTTTTTATAATGATTTTTTCTTGCTGGGCTAAAAGTCTTGCTTCTTCAGATACTTTAACGGAAAAACCAACAATGATAGATTTGGTGGTTTTGGCTAAAAATATATCTGATCGATTAATATCACCGATTCCTTTAAGAACAATTTCGCAGTTTTTTATATTTAAAAGAGCGTTGGTTAAAGCTTCAAGCGATCCATAAGAGTCGGCTTTGACAACTAAATGCAATTTTTTTTCTTCTTTTTTCGGCTGAAAAATATCTTCGATGTTAATAGTTCTTTTAATATTTTTTTCTTCTTTTTGAAAAGATGTTTTTGGGCTAAAAGATAAAAGGGTTCCTGCTTCCGGTAATTCATCAAATCCTAAAAAAACAAAAGGAGTTGAGGGAAAAACCTCTTCTATCGATTGGCCTAAATCATTAAACATCGCCCGAATTTTTTTTCGTTTGTTTTTCTCATAAAAAATATCACCTATTTTAAGACGACCGTCTTTGATAATAGCCGAAACCAAAACGCCGGCTTTATCTTTTTTTGCTTCAATAATATATACTTTTGGCGGTGATTGGGGATTAAACTTCAGACCTTTTTCCGCAGCAAGAAGAAGAATGGTTTCTAAAAGATCTTTTACCCCTTGACCGGTTTTAGCCGAAATCAAAAGACAGGGAATTTTTCCTCCTTTTTCTTCAACCAAGACCTCATGTTTTATCAGCTCGTTTTTTATTTTTTCCGGATGGCTTTCTGGGAGATCAATTTTATTAATTACAACAATAAAAGGAATGTTGGCGTTTTTGATATGATAAATAGACTCAATCGTTTGTTCCATAACTCCGTCTTTACCATCAATCAAAAGAAGAGCAATATCGGCAATATTGGCGCCGCGCGAGCGAAGTTTAGCAAAAGCCTCATGCCCCGGAGTATCAATAAAGGTAATTTTTGAATTAGAATAACCTTTAATTTGGGTATCGATTTCATATGCGCCGATTCTTTGGGTTATTCCCCCAACTTCTTTTTTTGTCAGATTGCTTTTTCTTATGTAATCTAAAAGAGTGGTTTTTCCATGGTCGACATGACCTAAAATAGCAACTACTGGTGGTCTAAGGTTCATATTTTTTAAATAGTTTATGAAAAAATTATTAATTAACTGAGGTTGTTTCAATTTTTTTCTCTTCCTTTTGAGAGGTTTGCGGGTTTTTTTCTTGAATTATATCGATAACAAAACCAGTTAATTTTGATGCCAAGCCTACGTTTATTCCTCCCTTACCGATCGCTAATGGCGCTTGATCTTCTGAAACATAAACTTTGGCTTTTTTTGTTTTTTCATCAACTTCTACTTTGTTGATTTTCGCTGGTGCCAATGAATTAATCAAAAAAATTTTTGGGTCCTTATTCCACTGAATAACATCAATTCTTTCCTGACCACCAAGTTCGTTGGTAATTGTTTGGACACGGATTCCTTTTTGACCGACACAAGCTCCAACGGGATCAACCCCTTTTTGTTCAGTGTAAACAGCAACCTTTGCTCTTTCACCGGGTTGACGGACCACTTTAATAATTTTTACCGTATTGTTAATTATTTCGGGGACTTCGCGTTTAAAAAGATTAGTTAAAAGCTGGGGATCAGTTCTGGAAAGGATAATTTTTGATTGATTGAGTTTATCATTAATAATTTCTTTAATTAAAAATATCATTGATTGATTAATTTGGTATTTTTCATTAGAGATCTGTTCTTCTTTTGGTAGTGTTGCTTCGGTTTTGCCGATATCAACATAGGCATTACGACCATCAAAGCGAATAATTCGACCACGAATAATGTTTCCTATTTGAGAGAGATATTGAGAAATAATGGTCTTTTTTTCAGCTTCCCGAATTTTTTGAAGGATAACTTGTTTAGCTGTTTGAGCCGCAATCCGGCCAAATCCAGGTGGAGTAACATCCTTATCTTGGTTTAATATTTTAACCTCACCTGTTTCCTGATTGATAATTGCTTTTAGATTATCAGCATTTTCCTTAGGATACTCTTTTTTATAAGCAGCAATAATTGCTATTTCAATTGATTCAATAATTTCATTGGCTGAAATACCTCTTTCTGTTGCAATTTGGTTTAAGGCTAAAACAAATTCTGATTTGGTATTTATCATATCTATTTATTTTAACAAAAAAATTTTAAAAAGAAATAGAATTTCAAGGGCCTTATAAAAGTATAAAAATGCCTTAAAAATAGTATAAACATTATTTAAATATTGGGTAAAAACTAGTATAGATATTAAAAAAAATACGGGTGGGTAGAAGCAAGGATTGAAAATACGTTAAAGAAATCCAAGGATTATAATTAGAAATTGGTTGGGTGGGGAGACAATTTATTTGTTTTCTTGTTTTTTAAGAAGACTGATTTTGTTCGCTTATTTCTTTTTGTTCTTCACCGGTTTTTTTTTCAGTGATAATTTCCGGAGCGGTTACAGGTTGGGTTTCCGGGGCAATGCTTTCTTCTTTATGGGCAACGACCGAGACTATTACTTTTTCTTTTTCCGTTCTGATTTCATAAGAAGAATTTTTGGGCAGGTCAGAAACTTTTATTTCTTGACCGATTTCTTTTAGATTGCTTATATCAACCTTAATTGATTGTGGTATTTCCTCGGGTAAGGCTTCAATCAATAAATGGTCCATTAAGGTTAAAAGAATGGCATTTTTTTCACTAACCGCCGGTGATTCACCAATAATTTCAACCGGAACTTCGGTCTGGGTTTTTTCTTTTAAATCAACCTTTTTAAAATCAACATGAAGAAAAGATCCTTTGACCGGATGTTTTTGCACCTGATGAATTAAAACCGGTAATTTTTCCTGATCTAATTCCAAATATAAAAGACCGGTTTCTTTTAGTTTTCTATAAATTTTAGTAAATTCTTTTAGATTAATAGTGATTGCTTTTGAGGAAAAGTTTTTACCAAAGATATTACCCGGAATCAATCCCTCCCTTCTTAGTTTTTTTATTTTTTTGCCAAAAATTTTTCTTGGTTCCACTTTAAAAATTATTTTTTCTTTGGTTTCTTTTTTAGTCATGTTTTTTTATTTGTGTGAAAAAAATTTTATCGGTGGATAAAAAAGTATTATAAACAATCTTTTGATTTTTAACAAGAGGGAAAAAATTTTGATTTAAGATGCTTATATTTTTGGGCAGTATGAAGGTAAGATTTAAGTCAGTAACCGGTAATCCAATTTGTTTTTGGATAATCAATTGTAAGGTTGATAAATCAGACGAGAGATTTTTATCTAATTCATAAATGATCTCCACAAGAGTGGTTTTTTTAGCTGGTATTTCTAAAAAAAAACCAATATTTTTTAAATCGTCTTTTTCGCGGATGTCAAAATTTTCGATTAAAACACCGTCTTTTTTTATTTCTTTGAGAATGCTATTTTTAGAAATTAGTACTTGAAAATAATTACGATAGGTTTCACCAAGAAAAATATTACCAGAAGAAGCGCTATTCTTAAAAAGAATACTGAAATGATTAGTAATTTTTCCTGAAGAATTAATGTTAACTTTAAGATCGAAATATCGATTGATAAAAAAATTTGCTTTGTTTGAACCTAAATTAGCTTCATAAGGAAATAAAAAATTAACAACACAATTTTCATTAAAAGAAGAAAGGCAAATAGGCTTGGCCAATCTACCAGCCCAACCAGCATTTTCTGTTATTTTTTGAAGGTTTTGGTCGTCAAAACTAAGAACGATCTGTTTTTCTTCTAATAAATTAAAGAAGTTAATTGATAAATCTTTAATTGAGGCTTTGGGTAAATTGATTAATAAGTTTCTTACTAAAGAATTAAGGAAACTTTTTTTTTGAATTGATCCGGGAAAAAAGTCTTTTTCAACATAAAACTGGGTTTTTAAATAAAAATTGTCTTTGGTAATTTTTTCTTTGAAATCTGATAGATAGATTGGTGGAAAAGCGCTTAATATTTTTTGTACGGCAGTGGTAGTTAAAAAAACTCCTCCGACAAAATCTTTCCAGCCAACTGATTTATCCAAAAAAAATTTTGCTTTCTGATAATTTTCCCATGCATCAGGAGAAAAATTGGAGTCGCGCAGAAACCAATGGGGTTGATGAAGGTATTTTTTAATTGGTTCCGGCGGATCAATATGAACAACTAACTGGCCGTCGATATCATAAATGTCATAGATTTTAATCTCTGAAAATGTATAATTTTTAATTTTTACGATTCCCAATGAACCAATAAAACCGCCCCCCGGCCGCAGCTCCATATTATTGGCAAAAAAAAATAAAAAATTTTTCTCCGTTGGCGAAGCTAATATTTTTTCAAAATGGGGTATGATTTTATTTAATTTAACCAACACTTCATATGAAGTCATTAATTCTTGTCTTTTTTTGTTTAAAAATGGATAATTATTTATTTTTTGAGTGAGTATCGAGATGCTTTTTTCAATCGTTTTTAGTTCTTTTAGTAATTTTTTGATTCTTAGAACATTGATCTGTTTTTTTTCATTTGTTTTATTTTCTTCAAAAATGGAAGAAAAAATAACTTTGCCGTTTTCATAGACCAAAAATGTCCGCTCTAAAATAATAGTTGTTTGTTCTCCCAACTCCATTAGATCATCCGGATAGGAAGCGAGGGAAAAAAGAAGTAAAAGGGGTCGATTAAAAGAATAAAGTTTTTTGGATAAAAGAAAATTATTTTTTCCAAGTAAAAAGTTATTTTTAGCTTCTTCTATTTTTTCATTTTTAAAATTATCAAATGTTTTATACAAAAAAAAACCGCCTAATAAAAATGGGGGAATAAAAATGAAATTTAAAAATACAATCAGAATAAAAATCAAAACCAGAATATTTTTTTTATTAAAGAATTTCAAAGAAAAATTAAAATTAAAAAGAAAATTTAAATTAATATTTTTTGTTTTTTTAATTTCCGGCACCTTTAAAAAAAGACTTTTTTCTTTTGTCGAAGAAAAACAAAACCAGAGAATTTTTTCAATGGTTTCTTCGCTGATTTCATCACCTTTAATAGTAATTACTTTCCCTGAAGGATTTTTTTTAAATTTTTGATTAACGTAAATAAAAAAGACATTTTTTTTAAAGAAATACTCTTCTTCTAAATTATTGTTTTGATTAATTAAAAAACAATAATCAAAATTTTTAAAAGTTTTGGGAATGATAGGAGAAACGAAAACCCGACCTCCAAGATTTTCTAATTTCTTTTTAAGAGTGGAAATTAATGCTGTGTTTTGGCCAACTATAAGAATTTTTTGCTTTTCTTCAATTATTTTTATCTGCCAGGACATATATTTTTATTGTATCGCTATTTAATTGATAATTACAAGAAAAAATTATATTTTTTTAGTATAATAAGCAAAGTGTGAAAAGATATCAAAAAATTATTTCTTTTTCTAAAATTTCTTCAATCATTAAATTTTTTAAAGATAAGAAAACAGTTCTTGTCGGCGGATGTTTTGATATTTTTCATTACGGACATCTTAAATTTTTAATGAAAGCAAAAAAAGAAGGGGACTTGCTTATTGTCGCTTTAGAATCAGATGAATTTATTAAAAGAAAAAAAAATCGCCAGCCAATTCATAATCAAAAACAGCGGGCTGAAATTTTATCATCTATTATTTTTGTTGATCTTATTATTCTTCTTCCTTATCTTTCTTCTGATGATGATTATTTTAACTTGGTTAGGAAAATAAAACCAAAGGTAATTGCAGTAACCGCTGGTGACCCCCAGATAAAGAATAAGAAAAGACAGGCGAAAATTATTAAAAGTAAAGTAAAGATTGTCACCCCGTTTATTAAAAATTTTTCTTCCACTAAAATTCATAAACTATATGAGGCTTTTTTTAGCGATTGAGTTACCAAAAAAAGAACAACAAATAATAATTGACGACTTAAAGGAATTAAAAAGAAATTATCCCGATTTTAACTGGGTTTTCCCAGAAAATTATCATGTAACTTTATATTTTTTTGGTGAAACAGAAAAAACGCAATCAATTATCGAAAGAATAAAAAAAAATATTTTTGACCAAGAAAGTTTTTATTTGTATAGTGGTTACTTGGATCTTTTTATGAGAAGGAAGATTATTATCTTTCTTAATTTTTTAAGAGAAAAAAAACTTGAGAATTTGGTGAAAAAGATTAATAAAGAATTTTACTTTGATTTTTGTAATCAAAAAAAATACCTGCCCCACCTGACATTGGCTCGTTGCCGTATTCCATCAAAACAACAATATCTTCTTTTAAAAAAGAGATTGAAACAGATAAACATCAACATTTCTTTTCCTGTAAAAAAAATTACTCTTTTCGAAAGTATTCTTTCAGGAAAAAAACCAGTTTATAAAAAAATTAAAAGTTTTAACTTACTATAAAAACTCTTCGAAATTTTTTATCAGTCTGATTTAAATATAATTTTTGTTTAAGCGGCGCCAATTTTGAACATCGCCGTTTGGCAATCGGGACATTTTGCTTTCATTGCCGGTTTTCCGTTTTTCATAGTAACTTTTTGCGGGTTAGCAACTTCTTTTTTAGCGCGGCATTTAACGCAATACATTGAAGCCATATTTTTCACCTCCTTTCATAATTTAAAAATTATTTAATTAATTTAGCAAAATATAAAAAAAATTCAAGCGCAATCAAAAAAAATGAAATTAAAAGACTATGTTTAAAATCTTTAAAAAAATAATGACGAATTGCAATATTGTCGTTTTCTTTAACCGTTTTAGATGAGATTGATTGGATATTGTTATCGGTTTTTGTTTCTTTTAATTGAGATGGGGGTTTTGGAGCATTTATTTCCTGATAAGCCTTTTTTTCTGTTTGTTGTTTGAGAAGTTTTAGTTCTTTTCGATACTTGGCCAAAATTTTTTCTTTTTTTGTTTTTTTAGGCATACGGGATTATTTATAACAAAAAATTATGATTAATACAACTTCAACTGAAAAAGCAACGGGGTTATTAATTTATGATGATGCAATAAAAGAATTTAATTTGACCTTAAAAATACACAAATATAAGAAAATTAAAAAAACAAAATCTTAAAATAACAATTAACATCAAATTTTTGTTCATTTTTTATGCGTTATGTGTTTGTTGACACGATTAATAAAAAAATATACAATAGTTTTTATGATTTCTTTAGAATTATTTTTGGCTATTTTTTTTGGTTGGTTGATTTTTATTACTTGGCTTTTGTTCAATACCAGAGACCACTATTTGCGTCTCACTGAGACAGCGGGCAAGGTAAAAATTGACCAAATTTTAAATGCTTTATTAGATTTTCAAAAACAGCAAAAAGAAGAGATTGATATTATTAAAAAAAAGCTTGAAAAACAGATAGAAAAATCAAAATATCATCTGCAAAAAATAAATATTGTCCGATTTCATCCTTTTGAAAAAAATAGTGATTCTAGTTTTGTCATTGCGTTTTTAGATGAAAAAAAGAATGGGATTGTGATTAATTTTCTATATACAAACGAAGGTTTAAGAGTTTATACTAAAGATATCAAAGAAGGAAAAGGGAAAAATTATCCTTTAACCAAAGAAGAAGAAAAAGCAATTGCATTAGTTAAAACCTAAGCGCATAAAATAGGATAAGGGGTTAAAATCGGAAAAATTCGGACAAGTTTAAAATTATAAAAAATTTTATTGAGATTATATAGATATATATAAATTGAGATCGACAAACATAGAGACAGATTAATAGGAGGAAAAAATTTAGAAAAATAAATTAAAAATTTTTCTAATTACATATTTTACCTATGATTAATAAAAAAATTGCTTTGGTAGGTGTTTTTCTTGTTTTTTTGTTGTCGGCTACGATTTCTTATTCTTATTTTAAGAATCAGCAAGAGGGAGATTTTTTTCTTTCACCGATTAAATACATCCCCCCTAATTTTAATGGAGGAAATAATCATTCCAGTCAGTCATCAGAAGCTATTGATAACGAACCAAAAACAGAAGAGTGTCCGCTAAATGGTGTTTTATATTCCAAGAGCCAAAAAGAAAAATGGGAAAGTCGCCGTCCTTTGGGAATAATGATCGAAAACCATACGGAGGCTCGACCACAATCAGGTCTTTCTTTTGCTGATATTGTCTATGAGGCAGTGGCTGAAGGAGGAATCACCCGATTTTTAGCTATTTATTATTGTCGGGATGCTTCTTTGGTTGGACCGGTAAGATCAGCCCGAATTTATTTTATAAAACTTCTTCAAGAATATGGAAATTATCCTTTATATGCTCATGTGGGAGGAGCAAACACGCCGGGTCCCGCTGATGCTTTGGGGGAAATTGTTAAATTGGGTTGGGTATCATATAATGATTTAAACCAATTTTCAGTTCCTTTTCCTTATTTTTGGCGGGACTATGAGCGACTTCCTAATCGGGCAACCGAACATACAGTTTATACTTCAACAATCAAACTTTGGCAGTATGCTAAAGATAAAAGAAAGTTGACCCATATTGATAAGGAAGGAGTTTTGTGGAGCAAAGGTTTTACTCCATGGTTTTTTAAGAATGACGAAGAAATGGCAAAAAGAGGCGCGGTTGACAAAATAAGTTTTGGTTTTTGGGATAGTTTTGCTTCTGATTTTCAGGTTGATTGGATATACAATAAAGAAAAAAACAGTTACCAAAGAAATAACGGCGGAAAAATCCATCTTGATAAGAATACTGGTCAAGCAATTACCGCTAAAAACGTGATTGTTATTTTTGCCAAAGAATCTCCTGCCAATGATGGTTATCCGGGAGGACATATTTTATATAAGCTTACCGGCAGCGGTGATGGATTTTTGTTTCAGGATGGTAAGGTCATAAAAATCACTTGGCAAAAAGACAGCGAAGAAAGCCGCATGCGATTTTATGATCAAAACGGGAAAGAGGTTAATTTGGTCCGGGGACAAATTTGGATTGAGATTTTACCGATTGGTAATAAAATCAATTATTAATAAATTTATTTGATTATTTTTAAAAATTTTATATTTTTTGCACCATCCTTCATCAAGGATTGAAATTTATATATTATATTAAGCATAACGATATGTTACAACACATCATTCCATCAAAAACCAGGCGGAAAATTTTAGAGCTTTTTTTTCAAAAATTAAATGAAAATTTTTATTTAAGACGGGTAGTTAGAGAAGTGGGAGAAGAAGTTAATGCGGTAAAAAGAGAGCTTGATATACTCACCGAAGAAAAATTACTTTTACGGGAAAAACGATTAAATAAAGTTTTTTATTCATTAAATAAAAATTATCTTTTTTATGATGAATTTTTGCGAATTTTTACAAAAAATAACCTGATTTTACAAATGATTTATAAAAACCTTCAAAAGCTTGGTAAAATTAAATATATTGCCATTTCAACCCGTTTTGCTAAGAAAATACCTATAAAAGATGAAGAAGTTTATTTCCTTTTTGTTGGCACAATCGTTGTGCCGGAAATAGAGCTGATGATGAAAAAAGCAGAAGAGATTTATGGTTCGACTATTAACTACACGGTGATGACCGAAGAAGAATTTATATTTAGAAAGAAAAACAACGACCCATTTATATGGCGCTTTTTAAAACAACCAAAGATTATGCTGGTTGGCGATGAGGAAAATTTAATGAAATAAAAAAATGTGTTTTTTACAGCCATTAAAGGTTAAAAAAATTGAGGGAAAAAAAGTTTTATTGGAAAAAAATATTATTGCCTATTATGATAAAAAAGTTGGTCGATTAAAAAAAAACGACCGGGTTTTGGTTTTTGGCAATTTGATCATTAAAAAAATCAATGAAAGAAAATCAGAAAATTAAAGAAGGTGTTTTTTATGCTTTTTTAACCGCGTTAGTTTCAGGAGTGTCAATTTTTTATTCAAAAGCAGTGGTTTTAAAAATTGATCCTTTAGCTTTAGCAACCATTCGCAATTTATCAGTCGGGTTATTATTTTTTATTTTTCTTTTATCGAAAAGTAATTTTTTAAGTCAAATAAGACAACTAAAAAGAAAAGACTGGATATTTTTAACTTTAGTAGGAATAACCGGAGGAGCTTTACCTTTTTACCTTTTTTTTTCTGGTTTAAAATTAATACCGGCCCAAACAGCCAATCTTATTCATAAATCTCTTTTTATTTGGGTGACAATTTTAGCGACAATTTTTCTTAAAGAAAAGATTAAACCGATTTTTTGGCCGGCTTTTGTTTTAATTTTTTTGGGCAATTATTATTTTTCTCCTTTTAAATTTCAATTTATTCAGGGTGAGATAATGGTTCTTTTGGCTACCTGGTTTTGGGCGACAGAGAATATTTTAGCCAAAAAAGTTTTAAAAACAGTATCTTCAGAGATATTGGGATTTTTTCGAATGACAATTGGCGGTTTTATTCTTTTTTTATTAACAGTTTTTTTCAGACAGCCAACAATAATTTTTAATTTAAAATTTTCTCAATGGCAGCTGATTTTACCCGGCATCGGCCTTTTATTCCTTTATGTATTTTTTTGGTATAAGGCTTTAAAGTATGCGCCGGTTTCTTTAGTCGCTTGGATATTAACCTTTTCAATGGTGGTGGGTAATATTTTAAATGGCGTTTTTGCCGGATTAACAATCTCTCAAAATGAAATTTATTCTTCCTTATTGATTTTTATTGCCGCCGGCTTAATTTTTCTTCAAATAGTATATCAGCAAAAATCATTAAATAAATTAAATGGATAAATCCGGTTTGCTTTTATGCACAAAATACGCTATTTCACCTAATTTTTTTGGGTATTGCGGTCCCCATAGAAATCGTTCTTTAGCCGACCATTTGGTGGAAAGAGTAGCTGATCGAGAATTGGAAAATATTTTATCGGGCTTTGAAACTCTTTTTCCTTATCTTAACTTAATTGCGCAAAAAAATAAAATTATCAATCCTTTTGATTTTAAAGTAGTTGAAGCTTATTGGATCGGTAATCCATTTTTGAAACCGGTAACATCACTGGAATATGAAGCATTTACCAAAGAAAAGTTGCTTCTTGATAAAAAAATTGATTTAGAAAGTTTGGGATTGCTAAATTTTAAAATTAAAAACTTTCAATTTTTTCCTCATCATAACTTTCATGTTTTTAATATCTTTCGCCGAACCGGTAAAGATTTTAGTTTTCACACTGTTTTAACAATGGACAACTGCCGGATTGCTTTTGGAAAAATAGTTGGTTTTGAATATCAAGACCGGGAAGTTAAAAATTTAAAAGTAGAAACAAGGCCGCTGGTTTTAGTTGATAATCAATTGCAGTTAGATAAACCAAAAGTGAGATTAATTAAGATTGATTATTATGGGAAAAGATTAATTAGTAATTTTAAATTAGGAAAGTGGATAAGTTTTCATTGGGGATTTTTTTGTGATTACCTAACGACAACTCAAGTTAGAAATTTAGATTACTACACCAAAAAAGCAATCGATTTTTATAATTTATGAAGATTTATGTTTTTGGCAATTTGTTAATAAAGGAAGACAGCTTGCCGGTAAGGATGATTAACCGGTTAAAAAAGATATTGCCGCAAATTGATTTTAAGATGGTTGATCCGAATGAAAATTTTCCGCCAAAAGGAGAAAAAGACCTTATTATTTTAGACACTGTTTTTGGAATAAAAAAACCTATGGTTTTAGATTTAGATTTTTTAATCTTGTCTGATGGTAAAAAGAAAACTCCGATTTCTCCCCATGATTATGATTTATTGTTTCACCTTGTGTTTTTAAAAAAATTAAAAAAGATAAATAAAGTGATTATTATTGGGGTGCCAAATGTAGTAAAAGATGAATTGGGGTTGATTAATTGGGTAGTTAGACAAATAAATTATTTTTTAGGGTAAAACGATTATTTTAGCCATTTGACTTTCAAAAAATGAGCGGCGCAAGACATACAGGGATCAAAAGCACGGATAAATTTTTCTACCTCATAGATGATTTTTTCTTTACTGGCATTTTGATTGATTAACCTTTCCACAATTTGATAAATACCTTTTTCCATAACGATCTGATTTTGACCGGTTGGAACAACAATCTCAGCTTTGTTTACTAATCCTTCCTCATCAATTACCAGTTGATGATAAAGAGTACCGCGTGGTGCCTCAATTACTCCGATACCAACGCTTGATCTTGGGATAATTTTTGGTAATGGTTCCTGCTCTATTTGTTCTAATTTTTCAATGATTTCCAAACTGGCATCAATTGCATGAAGGATTTCAATTGCTTGGGCTAAATTATTATCAAAAAAATTATTGGAGGGAAAACGAAGAAGAGCTACATCAGTCTCTTTTTTGGTTTCAGGATGAAGATTTTGTTTGCTAAGATTCAAACGGGCTAAGGCACCAACCATAAGATATTGATTGTCGAATAAAAATCCGCGGGCTTGTGAATAGGGGATAATTTTTGCTTCCAAGTGGTTTTTTAAATCTTTTTCTTCAATAATTTGACCAGTTGAAGTATGAATTTTTCCTTCCAGAAAAGAAAAATCAGGTGATTTTAAAGCGCTAAAAATTAAAGGAAAAGAGGCGGTTTCCTGCCATGCTGAATTTAGGAAAAAATCGATCAATCGAAGAATAATCGGTCGGCTATTTTTTAATCCGGTAATTAAAGATTTTAATTCTTCAATCCTTGGCCATTTTAAGAAACCACCGATGGTTGGATAAGGAGCATGGACGCTTCGGCCGCCAATAGCAATTGAAAGCTGATTGCCGATTTCTTTTAATGAGAAAGCATCATCTAAAAATTGGTGCTGTTGCGGATCATTTTCATCAAAATCCAAAATTGACTCTTTTCCTAAATAATCAGGCAAGGAAAAAATATAAAGATGTAAAGCATGGTCGCGGATAATTAAACCATAATAAAGAAGCTTACGAAGAAGAATGGTTTGAAAAGATGGATTAATAGATAAACCTTTTTCCACCGCTTCAATCGCGCATAAAAGATGGGCATTGGAACAGGTGCCGCATATGCGGGAAAGAAGTTGGGGAACAGCGCTAATTGATTTGCCAATAATTGCTTGGGTATAAAATCTTTTCCATTCAGATATACTAAATTTTAATTCTTCTATTTTTTTATTTTTAACTTTGATATTTAGTGAAGCCGCCCCCTCAATCTTACTGATTTCTTCCAGATTTATTTCAAAATTATCAAAGTCAAAATCAACAGGGCCATGCATAAGATTTAAGATTTAAAATTAAGATATTTTTCCATGACTGCCAAAAATTTTTTTTCATCCATTGGGCAACCCGGGATTTCTTCATCAACTTTGACAATGTCGGCAATTTTTAAAACTTTTTCCTTATATTTAAATTTTTCAAGAATTGGTTTTATTTCATCAAGTTGTCTTTGATTGAAGAAATTTCTTTGATTGGAGGGTGTTCCCAATACTGCACAGCTGCCAACCGCAATTAAAATTTTTGTTTTCCCCCTGATTTTTATAAGTTTTTCTTCCTGACGGGAAGAGGTAATTGCTCCCTCAACGAAAGCTATATCCATCGGCTTGATGTCATTGGTATCATCACGCCGAAAAATTCGGGCATGAACAAAATCTATTTTTTTAAGCCAGGTTTTGTAATTTTGATTAAGAAGCTCAGTAAAAATAATAGTGGAATCTTCGCAGCAGGTGAAAGAAAACCACCCCACTTTTATTTTGATATTCATAAATTTATTATATAATACTTAATTTTTATTTTGTTTCTTTTACAAATTTCACACCGGTTTTGACAGGGAGAAAAAAGCTATAAAAAATCTAAAAAAAAGATTTATAATTTATAATTAAAAAAAGGTATGAAGACGATTAAAATTGTTTTCTTAATTTTTATTTCATTGCTTATTGTCTGGATCAACTTACCGGAGAATAGACGAATAAATTTTAAAGTTTTTAATCAAAACATTGATTTTTTTATCAATCCTTTAAAAATTGACACCCAAATTTTTGGATTAAAGATAAAAAAAGAGTTTAAAACCCATTTGGGATTGGATTTAAAAGGAGGAAGCAGTCTTGTTTTTGAGGCGGATACCAAAAAAATAAAGGAAGAAGATTTGGAGGATGCTTTAAATTCAACCCGGGACATTATTGAAAAACGGGTTAATTTTTTTGGGGTCTCTGAACCACAAATTCAAACAATTAAGACCGGTAATAAATACAGGATTGCCGTTGATTTACCCGGAATTACCAATGTTAATGAAGCAGTTAATCTAATTGGAAAAACCGCCCAGCTTTCGTTTAAAGAAGAAGCTCCGGCTAAAGATGAAAAAGAAGCCACCGAAACACCAGTATTTTTAAGATTGACTAAAGAAACAGGTCTTTTCGGTAAAGATGTAAAAAAAGCTCAGGTGACTTTTGATCAGCAAACCGGGAAACCTCAGGTAGCTTTGAACTTTACTGATAAGGGGGCAGATCTTTTTGCTAAAATTACCGAAAGAAATGTTGGTAAACCAGTGGCGATTTATTTAGATGAATTTTTGCTTTCTGCCCCGGTTGTCCAACAAAAAATTGAGGGAGGAAACGCAGTTATTACCGGCAACTTTACTCTTGATGAAGCCAAAAAACTAGCTATTTCAATTAACTCCGGCGCATTACCTTTACCAATTAAACTTGTTCAACAAAAAAATATTGGTCCAACCTTAGGCGCTTCTGAGGTAAGAAAAAGTGTTTATGCCGGATTGATTGGTTTGGCTTTGGTGATTTTATTTATGATTCTTTATTATGGAAGATTGGGAATAATTGCGTCTTTGGCTCTTTTAATTTATGGGGCTTTATCTTTAGCGATTTTTCGGACAATTCCGGTGGTTTTAACGCTTTCCGGTGTGGCTGGTTTTATCCTTTCAATTGGAATGGCGGTTGATTCTAATATTTTAATCTTTGAACGAATAAAGGAAGAGTTAAGAAAAGGAAAGAGTTTTGAGATTGCTTTTAGGCTTGGTTTTGGTCGGGCGATTGATGCGATAAAAGACGCTAATATTACTACATTAACTATTGCTTTTATTTTGTTTAATCCTTTAAACTGGGAGTTTTTGCCGCAGTTTGGGATGGTTCGCGGTTTTGCCTTGACTTTGGGAATTGGAGTAGCAACGAGCTTGTTTACTGGAGTAATAATCACCAAAAGATTAATTAAGTTTTTTTATAAATTAAAATAATAAATTCAAAATTTAAAATTCAAATCTCAAAGTGAAAATTGGAAATGTAAAGTCAATTAATTTTTAATTTTGCATTGTCATTTTGAGATTTGCATTTTGAAGTTTAAATTTTTATCATGGTTAATTTTCTTAAATATAAAATAATATATTTTTTAATTTCATTGATAGTAATCGGTGTTGGTTTGTTTTCAATTTTTAAATGGGGCTATTATTATTCGATTGATTTTGTTGGTGGTACCAATTTAGAGTATCAGGCGAAAAAAGATATTAATCAGGAAAAAGTAAAAAAAATACTGGTAAAAGAAAAGATTGATTTTAACTATTTATTTATTAATCAAAAAATTATTTCGATAAAAACAAAACCGCTTGATGAGAAAAAAATCGACCGGTTAAAAAAAGCATTGGAAAAAGAACTTCAAACAAGTTTAACCTTAATTAAATCAGAGACTGTTGGACCAACATTAAGCGCTGAAAATCTAAGAAAAACAGTCATTGCCTGTCTTTTAGCCGTTTTGGGAATATTAACTTATATGAGTTTTGCTTTTAAGGGTTTTAACTATGCTTTAGCTGCGTTTTTAGCGATGATTCATGATTTGCTGGTTATTTTGGGCAGTTATTCTTTATTGTCTCATTTTTTTCGAGCAGAAGTTGATACTTTGTTTATCACCGCTGTTTTAACAACAATGTCTTTTTCTGTCCATGATACGATTGTTATTTTTGATAAAATTCGTGAGTATTTAAAAAATGAAGGCCAGAAAGAGATTGAGTATTTTGCCAACAAAGCACTAACTGAAACAATGGTTCGCTCCATTAATAATTCAATGACGATTATCTTTATGCTTTTGGCTTTGGTTCTGCTTGGTGGTTCAACGATTCGCTTTTTTGCAACAGCACTTCTTATCGGTACAATTACCGGCACCTATTCTTCTCCTTTTGTTGCCACCCCGATTCTGGTTTGGCTTGAGAAAAGAAAAAAAGAAAAAGAATAAAAACCTAAATAATTAATTAATAACCACAATAACCAATTTTTATCAATTTTGCCTTTAAAATTCCATCATTAACCAAATAAGTAAGAGAGATAAAGAAGAAATAAAAAAATTGGGTATAATTTTTAAGATGATTATTAAAAAATATCCTTTAGGACCGCTTCAGGCAAACTGTTATTTTTTAATTGAAAGGGGTGATTTGATTTTGATTGATCCGGGTGATGAGGCTTCTTTTATTTTAGAGGAGATTCAAAGACAGAGGTTAAATTTGGTTGGAATTTTTGCCACCCATGGTCATTTTGATCATATTGGCGCAGCAGGTGAGATTCAAAAATCATTTGATGTCCCATTTTATATCAGTAAAAAAGATTTGTTTTTAGTTGAAAGACTGAACGAAACCGCCCGTTATTTTTTGGGTTATCATCCCTATTTTTTAACCCCAAGAAATATTAAAAATTTAGAAATTGAAAATTCATTAAAAATTAAAAATTTCAAATTAAAAATTATTTTTACTCCCGGTCATACTCCCGGTTCAGTTTGTTTTTATTTTGAAAAAGAAAAGATAGTTTTTACCGGCGATACTTTGTTTAAAGACGGTGTTGGCCGCACAGATTTTTCTTATAGTTCATCTAAAGATTTAAAAATCTCTCTTAGTAAAATTTTTTCTCTTTATCCCGATATTATTGTTTACCCCGGTCATGGCAGGGAAGCAATACTCAATACTCGGTAAAAATATAAAAATCATATTGACATAATAAAAATTTTTCTCCATAATGAAATTATGGCTGGTTTTTTTGACTTTTTTAAAAATCAATCAACCAATACTTCCGGCGTTTCTAATTCACAATCAGGGGGAGATTCATTTATTGCAAAAGAAGATCAAGCAGAAATAAAAAATCAATCTTACTCAGGAATTGGACCAACACCATCAGGAAGACAGCCTTATTCCGGAATTGGCACCCCCGCCTCAGCCGGCCAACCTTATTCTGGCGTTGGGACTGTTCCATCTGTTAACCAACCAAATCTTGGTATTAATTCGCAGCCGGCGGGCAATCAGCCAAATAATAAAATTAATCAGGCAGCTGATAATCATCAGGATGAAAAAAAAGAAGCGGGACAAAATAATCAACCACCGATATCTCAGTTATCAAAAAATGTTCCCGATCAGTCAAAATTAAAACCTCCTCCACCTAATTTTCCTCAATCATCGGCAACCCAAAAACAACAAGATTTGGATTTAATGACTCATCTAACTCAAAGATCAAACAGGGTTTTTTTATCAGCCCAAAATAAAGCAAAAGAATTGAAAAGTAATTTAATTGATAGCGAGCATTTACTTCACGGGCTTTTATCTGATGTTGAAATTTACAATTTTTTAACTGAGTTAAAAATTCAACCTCAAATTATTGAAGAAGAGTTAACCAAAATTTATCAACGAGGCAGTAGTAATTTACCACCGCAGCCATCACCAAGATTAAAGAGAATATTGGCGAATTCATTGGTAATTGCACGGAAGATGGGATTTGAATTTATCTCTCCCGAACATTTGCTGTTAGCTTTGTATGAAGAAGGTGAGGGGGTGGGGGCTAGGGTTTTGGCAAAATTAGGTTTAAAAAAGGAAGATTTAAATAAAAAGATTGTTGGTAAAAAAGAAGGGCTGGAAGTGGAAGAAAAAGAAGCCGAAAAGAAAAAATCAGTTTTGCAACAGTTTACCATTGATTTAACTGCCAAAGCGGCTCAGGGACTTTTAGATCCGGTGGTTGAGCGTTCGGAAGTAATTGAAAGAGTAATTCATATTTTATCAAGAAGAACAAAAAATAATCCGGTTTTAATCGGAGAAGCAGGTGTAGGAAAAACGGCTATTGTTGAGGGTTTGGCTCAAAAAATTGTGGCAAAAAATGTCCCGGAGCCACTTCTTAATAAAAGAATTTTACAACTGGATTTAATGAGTGTTTTAGCCGGAGCATCGCATCGGGGTGAATTTGAAGAAAGAATGAAGGACCTAATTGAGGAAATCAAAAACTCCCAAGGACAAATAATCCTTTTTATTGATGAGATTCATAATATTGTTGGGGCCGGATCTTCTGGAGAAGGGTCGCTTGATGCCTCAAACTTTTTAAAGCCGGCGCTGGCCCGTGGAGAACTGCAAATGATTGGAGCAACAACCACAACCGAGTATCGTCGTTATATCGAAAAAGATCCAGCTTTGGAGCGTCGTTTTCAGCCAGTAGTTGTCCCGGAACCTACCGAAGAACAGGCGGTAAAGATGCTTATGGCTACTAAAGACAAGTACGAAGCCTTTCACCGGGTGGTTATCCCTAAAGAAGCAATTGAGGCTGCAGTTCATTTATCGAAACGGTATGTTGGTGATAGATTTTTGCCTGATAAGGCAGTTGATTTAATTGATGAAGCGGCTTCGGCTGTTCGTCTTCCTCTAATTTCTTTACCTGAGGAGATTAGGTCTTTGGAAACAAGAATCGCCGAACTTTCTCAGGAGTCAGTTGAAAAAGAAAAACAAGGTGATCGGGTGCGAGTCCGTATTCTTCGTTCAAAGATAGATGATTTGAAAGCGGAATTAAAAGAAAAACAGGATGAATATAACTTAAAAAAAGGTCAGACAACTACTTCAGTTTCAGTTGAGATAATTAAAGATATTGTTTCCCGTTGGACGGGGATTCCGGTTTCGCGAATTACCGAATCAGAAGTCGAAAGACTAGCCCATTTAGAAGAGATAATGCATCAGCGCTTAATTGATCAGGAAGAAGCAGTAAAATTAGTAGCTCAGGCAGTACGTCGAGGTCGAGCCGGTTTAAAATCACAGCAGCGACCAATTGGTAGTTTTGTTTTTCTGGGCCCAACCGGTGTTGGAAAAACTGAGTTGGCAAAAACTTTAGCCGATGTTTTATTTGGTCAAGAAGAAGCAATGATTCGTTTTGATATGACAGAGTATATGGAAAAACATGAGGTGGCCAAGCTTTTAGGTGCTCCTCCCGGTTATGTTGGTTATGAGGAAGGAGGAAAACTGACCGAAGCTGTAAGGCGAAAACCTTATTCAGTGGTACTTTTTGACGAGGTCGAAAAAGCCCATCCCGATATTTTTAATATTCTTTTGCAGATCTTGGATGATGGTCGTTTAACCGATAATAAAGGTCATACGATTTCATTTAAAAATACGGTTGTTATTTGTACTTCAAATATAGGTACAAAAGTAATTCAAGATGAGCTCTTAAAAAAAGGAGGAATGGAGGTTGAAGAACCACCCGCTTTATCAACCTATGTTTTTACTCCGCGGGGAAGAGAAATTTTGACTATTGGTAGTAAATATTTTGAAAAAGGTGGTGAAATAAATAGTTTGACGCCCGATAAAAATAAATCAGAAAATAAATCCAAGTGGCAGGAAGGGATGCTTTTAGATTATTTTGCCGGGCAAAAAATTGATGAAGAATTGGCAAAGAAATTAGAAACAAAGATTAATTTTCCAATTGATGGTTTTGATACTCACGCAATTTCTGGTCAGGGAGTAGAGATTATTACAAAAGGAAACTTAGTTTTTATTCGTAATTCCACTACCGCCAAAGTTTGGCAGGTATTTACTTTAATTGATTTCTTTAAAGATAATCTGGTAATTAATGCTTTGCCTGACGCGCCGGAAGAGCAGCTGCCAACAATTAAACTAAACACATACGCAATTGATGGGGAAGAATGGGAAATTATTACTTTTAAAAATCGCTTTTGGAAAAGAAAATTAGGCGCCAATGAATGGCAAACGGGTGAGTTGAAAGATTATTTTGTTGATCAGGTTGTAAATAAAGATAATTTCCCCCTTAATTATTGGGATATTCATACTTTCTCGTCAGGCGGTGAAGAAATTATAGTCTGCGGTGATTTTATTTGGAAAAGAAAAAAGATTGAAAATCAGTGGATAAAACAAAGTTTAGAAGAATATTTTGGTGAAAATTTTCCATTAGAGAAAGAAGCGCAAGAGAAACAAAAAGTAGAAGAAGAAAAGGAAAAAAAGAAATTGGGATTAATTAAATCTAAAGTGATGGAGGAACTGCGTAAATTTTTTAGACCTGAGCTTATTAATCGATTTGATGAAGTAGTTATTTTTGAACCCTTACGTTTTCCGCATATGATGGAAATTGTTAAGCTGCAGTTAAAAAGCGTTGCTAAATCGTTAGAAGAGCAAGGAATTGGTTTTTCTTATACTGAGGCAGCGGTTAAAGAGATAGTTCGGGCTGGATTTGACCCAATATACGGGGCAAGACCATTACGCAGGGCAATTCAAAGATTAATAGAAAATCCGATTTCAGCTTTAATTATTGAAGGGAAACTAAAAACAGCTGACCAAATATTGGTTGATTTTGATGGTGAGGGGTTTGTTTTTAATGTGGAAAAGGTAGTTTTGATTGATAATAATAAAACAAACAATCAAGACCAATTAGTTAAAAAGAATTTTCTATGTGAAGTTTGTGCTAATAAATTTACTACCGAGGTAGTAAAAAACGCAACCATTATTTGTCCAAAATGTTTATCTAAAAAAGCTCAAGAACTATTGGAAGAAAAAAACAAAAAAAATGAAGATGTTAAAAAAGAAATTAATGATGAAAAAAAACCAAATGGTGATTTTAATTCACAAATAAAATTAGAAGAAGAAGAAAGATCTTTTGCTGCTGCAGCTTAAGTATTATTTAAAATTGTTTTACATTGTTTTATTTATTATTTGTTATGAAAAAAAGACAACTATGACTGATAATTTTACTCCTTTAAATATTGAAAAACTAAAAAATGAAAAAAATAATTTAAATACAGTTTTACTTTTAATTATAACTTTGACAATGGCCATTTTAGCCATCCTTCTTTTTATTTTAATTCAAAGAAAAATTAACGAGCAAAAAGCAGCTGTAATTGAAGTAACACCAACAATAAAAATTGAACCGACCGAAACGGTTCCTACCGTATCACCGACTATTTTTCAAGAAGAGTTAACGCCGGTGCCAGAAGCTTCTGAAACACCAATTTTATCAGTTACTCCAGCAACAGAAAGCAGCCAAACCGAACCTTGATTTAAAAAAAATGTTATATTTAGCTCAAAAAATTCAAATTGATGGCCAGTCTATTAGTAGTCCTTTGCCGGATAACCTTAATAATTTAGGTTCAATTATCAGCCGAATAGTTAATTTTTTTTTGATTCCAATTGCGGGTGTAATTTTGCTTTTAATTTTTATTTGGGCGGGTTATGACTTTATGATGTCTGAGGGTAGCCCGGAAAAAATTAAGTCAGCTCAGGCAAAAATAACAACCGGTGTTATTGGTATTATTCTTTTAGTTTCTTCATTTCTTATTGTAAGAGTGATTGAAATGATTTTTGGAATAAGAAGTGGAATTTTTTAACTTCTTTTAAAAAGCATAATAAAATGATATAATCAACATTTAGATTATGTTTAAGAAGAATGAACCGCCTATTATAATTTCTGTTGGAGGAAGTTTAATTGTTCCTAACGGCGGAATTAATACGAAGTTTCTTTCTTCATTCAATCGTTTCATTCGTAAATACGTTGCTCAAGGAAAACGGTTTTTTCTTGTTGCCGGCGGAGGAAAAATAGCTCGTCATTATCGGGATGGAGCAAAGGCAGTCGTCGGTAATATTACCGATGAAGACTTAGATTGGTTGGCTATTCATACAACTCGCGTTAATGCCCATCTTCTTCGTACAATTTTTCGGGATATTGCCCATCCAAGAATAATTGAGAATTACAATAAAAAACTTTTTCGTTGGAAAGAGCCGGTTGTTATTGGAGCAGGTTGGAAGCCTGGTTGGTCAACTGATTACGATGCGGTTATTTTAGCTCGTGATTATGGAGGGAAAACAATTATTAATCTTTCCAATACTTATTGGGTTTATGATAAAGATCCAAAAAAGTTTAAAGATGCTAAGCCGATAGAAAAAATCACTTGGGAAGAAATGGAGAAGATTGTAGGTGACAGGTGGACTCCCGGTTTGTCGACTCCTTTTGATCCAATTGCAACTAAATTAGCAAAAAACCTAAAACTTACTGTAATTACCACTAACGGGACAGATTTTCGTAATTTGGAACGATTGATGGATGGTGATAGTTTTAAGGGAACAGTGATTATGCCTTATCGAATTGATGCTTCTTTTTATGATCGAGCTTATTATAAAGGAAAAAAGGGTGAGTACCGCTTTAATATTTTTGATGACTTGACAAATTTTTACCGGGCCTTAATGATAAAAATATTTCTAAAACCGAAAAACGCTCTCGATGTTGGTTGTGGCACCGGAAAATTAGTTTTTTGGCTTAGGTTTTTTGGTATTGATGCTTTTGGAATTGAGATTTCCAAAGACGCGCTTGAATTAGCCGATAAAAAAATTAAGCCATTTTTAAAATCCGGTGATATTACAAAAATTCCTTATGCTGAAAATAATTTTGATCTGGTTTTGACATACGATGTTTTAGAGCATATTGAAAGATCAAAAATCAAAAAGGCGATTAGTGAAACTATTCGGGTGTCAAAAAGATATATTTTTCATAAAATTTACACCCAGGAAAACCAATGGATTAATTTAACTCATGGTGATGATTTTTCTCATATATCTGTTTTTTCAAAAAAATATTGGCAAAAAATTTTTTCTGCATTCAATGATGTTGTAGTTTTAAAAAGATCAATTTTTCATTTACCTTCATTTTTTGAAACAATTTTCTTGTTGAAGAAAAAAGCTGCTTAATTTTTTAAAATAAAGTTATGTGGTTAAAAAAAATAAATCTTTTTAATTTTCGTAATTTTAAAGAAAGATCATTTGTTTTTAATCCTTTTTTAACTATTATTATTGGTGAAAATTCCAAAGGAAAGACTAATCTTTTAGAGGCAGTTTATTGTTTAACTTACGGGAAGGGATTTAGAGAACGTAATGAAAATGAATTGATTTTTTTTGGTGAGAAAAGAACAAAAATTGAAGGAATTTTTGAAGATAAAGAGCAAAAATTTGTCTACGGAATAATAATAGAAAAAAATAACGACGGGACAAAAAAAACATATTTGATTGACGACTCCAAAAAAAAATTTATTCAATTTAAAAAAGAAATAATAAAATCGGTTCTTTTTTCTCCGGATCAATTATCAATTATTAATGGGTCACCGGAAGAGAGAAGAAATTATTTTGATCGGTTTTTATCGGAAAACGATAATCAATATAAAAATAAACTAAATAATTATCAAAATGCATTAAAAAAAAGAAATAAACTTTTAGAAAAATATGAAAAAGCAAATAATAATTTTTTAGAAGAATTATCTTTTTGGAATCATTACCTTATTGAACAGGGTAATTACATTTTTAAACAAAGGCATAATTATTGTCAATTCCTAAATAAACATTTTTCTCTTGACGGAAAGCATTTTTTTATTGATTATCAACCTAATTTGCTTGATAATAAAAAATTTAAAGAAATTTTTAATAAAGAGTTAAAATATAGACAGACTTTAATTGGTCCACAAAAAGATAATTTTTTTATTTTTATTAAAAATAGCGATAGTAAAAACATCCATCTTTTTGGTTCCAGAAGCGAGCAAAGATTAGCCCTTTTTTGGTTAAAGATAAATGAAATTAATTATTATGAAGAAAGATTTAAGTTTCGGCCGATTTTACTTTTAGATGATATTTTTTCCGAATTAGATTTCAATAATCGTATTCTTATTTTAAAGTTGATTAGAAAATATCAAACCATTTTAACAACAACAGAAATTGAAGTAATTAAAATGGAAGAAGGGATAAGAAGTGTGATAAAGATATGATGCGGAAATTTAAAAGTGTAAAAATTGTGTAGATATAGTGTAAATGTTGTGTAAAAGGTTATGGAAAATAGTTATGGAAATTAATTATAAACTTTAAATTTTTAAACTGATTTTTAGTTTAAAAAAATATAAAAAAATAAAAATTTAAAATTTATAATTTAAAATTCGTTTTAAAATTAAAAATTAAGAATTTAATTTTTTTATTATTTTTAGATTAATTATTAGATTAATTAGAAATTGAGTATTATTTCTAATTTATTTGAAATTTGTATTTATGATTTAGTGTTTTTTTATTTTTGGGTTAATGCAGAACGATGATTATTTTTTAAATTTTACGTTAAAATATATCATGGAAGGGTGCCGGAGCGGTTAAACGGCCAGGTCTCGAAAACCTTGGTTCGGCGATGAGTCGAAACGCGGGTTCGAATCCCGCCCCTTCCGCCAGTTGGAAAAAGAGGTTGCTGGCTCGCTCTCTGCGGGGGCTCGCCAGCCGATGGCAGCTGCAAAATTGAATTTTTTGTCTTTGTCCCGCTTTGCGGGACGCCAGAAGCGGGCTTTTCATTATTTTATTTTCCTTGCTTGATTTTAATTTATTTGTTATCATTATATTGAAAGTAGAGATTGTTAATGCTACAATAACATACTATCAAATTATTGAAAATATGGCAAGAGAAAATAAAATTGGAGAAAATATAAAGAAGTTCCGGACAAAGAAAGGTTTGTCGCAGGAGGATTTTGCTAAGAAATCCGGCGTCAAATATACTACTCTGACAAAAATTGAAAGTGGAGTTATTAAAAAGCCTTCGGTTTTAATAATGGCTAAAATCGCCAAGGCGTTGGGTGTTAATATTGAGGAGTTAATAAAGTAAATTTATGTTTATACTTTGGAACAAAGACCAAGAAAAAGACTTTTTCATTAAATCTCTTGAGTTTGCAACTCCAGAACAACTTTTTTATATCACCAAAAATAAAAAGTATTTAGCATATTGGCCCAAAAATTATGATGGAGCAAAAACAACATTACAAAGCAGGAATTCCTTAATTGGTTCTTATACAGAAAAATGGGCTACTGATCTATTTAGTGAAATAGCAAAGATGGTGGGCGGGTATGCTGTACAGGGAGTAATCGCCGAAGAAATAGGATTATCGAATCAATCGCCGGCCGATGTTGCTATTTGTAAAACAAAAAATATCGTACAAAAACCAGAAAATATTTTAATGATTATTGAAGTTAAAATGTCTGTAGTTTGGAATTGGGAGTTTAATCCAGCAACTAAAGGTTTAGTTTGCATTGGTGATTATAAAACCCATCAGGGCAACCCTGGACTTTTGAGGTCGGACACAATGTTAAAAGCCATTGGCAAAAGCATAAATATCCGTGTTTCAAGCTTTGCAGCTTCAAAAATTCCAATTATTATTGTTGGCAATACTCCCATTACCAAAAGCTATTATGAAAAAGTAGATCATTTAAAAAGAAATGGCATTATACAGGGTTTCTGGTCAATAAATCCGAATCCGTTAGACAATAACGGAGAAAATATAAAATCAACAACATTTAAAGGATTTTATAGATTTGATGAATACGAAGAATTAAAACAAAACGCCGTAAATCTTTTAAAAGAAGAAAGAGAATTTTTCTCTAGTATGCAAACACGAAGAAAATTAGGAGAAATTATTGAGATAGCCAATAAAGAAACTACTTACGAAGCAAAAGCACAGAAATTTTTGGAACTATTGCGTCAATCAAAAGAATAAAACACTATGAGAGCACAAAGTTTTTACAACAAAAGAAAGAACGGAACACAAACCAGTGCTTTTGGTGCGCCGGGCAGGATTAATCATGACTCGTCAAGGTTTTACAATAGCAAACTCTATGAAGGATTAAATAACGGAAAAGATGTTGAGTATGTAGAAAATCAGATTGATCCCAAAAATGTAAATAAAGTTTTTTGTAAAAGTAGTGAAGCTATGTCAGAACTTCCAGATAATAGCGTCCATTTGATGGTTACTTCGCCACCCTACAATGTTGGTAAAGAATATGACGAGAATTTATCTCTTAAAGAATATCGAGAGTTATTAAAGCGAGTATTCAAAGAGACATACAGAGTTTTAGTCCCGGGCGGTAGAGCTTGTATAAATGTTGCAAATTTAGGCAGAAAGCCCTATATACCTCTTCATAGTTATATTATTGAAGATATGCAGTCCATAGGTTTTTTGATGAGGGGCGAAATTCTTTGGGATAAAGGAAGCAGTGCCAGCCCTTCAACCGCTTGGGGAACATACTTAAGAGCCAACAATCCGGTGTTGCGGGATATTCACGAATATATTCTTGTTTTTTGTAAAGATACGTTTACTAGATTAAATCCACACAAGAGAAAAAGCACTATTTCAAAAGAGGAATTTTTAGAATTTACAAAAAGCGTTTGGAAATTCGCCGCAGAGCGAGCTTTAAAAGTAGGACATCCAGCACCCTTCCCTGTTGAATTACCATATCGTTTAATTCAACTTTACACATTTGAGGATGAAATTGTTCTAGATCCTTTTGTTGGAAGTGGGACAACTTGCATCGCGGCGTTAAAAACAAAAAGAAAATATGTTGCTTATGATATTGATAAAAAGTACTGCGACTTGGCTGAAAAGAGAATTAAACAATTCTTACAAGAACAGATAACTTTATTTAATCATGCCAAATAAAAATCATCATCGACAAATTGAAACAAAACTTTCTAATCACAAACAATTCAAAAAAGAATTAAAGCCCCCATTATTGCAGATAAATATGACGCCCTCGTCATGGATTGACGAACGGTTACCAGAAATGCTCTGGGCGGTTCTAGTAATCGGAAATATTGAAAGAGAAACTGCTCTCAATTTTTTTAGGCATATTGCGGATTATGTATCCAAAAATCAAGATTGTTATGATGTAACATTAACCGGAATAAGCAAATTTGCCGAAGACAAGAGAGCAGAGTTTATTAAAATAGCAACAAGTTGGTCCGACAAGGTAAGAACCGTTTTGCGTCCTTTGCTTCTTTTCCCTGACTTACCGGCACTTCATGATTGGAAAAAATTTTTAGATGAGCCAGTAGTAAAAGATGATTGGCAAAAACTTTCTATAGGTGTATCAAAAACTTTTTGGCACCAGTCGGAAGAAGCAACTGATTGTAGATGGATTAAATTGTTGTGTCAAATTGTTGGAGGGAAAATAAAATTCTCTAGCATGACTGAAGGTATAAACGATACCATAAAAGGTGTATTAGAATATCCAAATTATGGTGACTTGCGGCACATTAGACCATTTATCCGAGCGGCACCCCAAGAGATCCAAAAAACAAAAATGGCCACAGTGAATGGTCGCTGAAATTTTGGCAATATTGTTTTGCGCAAACGGGGTGTATTCCGGAAGAAATTGTAAGTGAAAGAATAAAAAATAGACAAAAAACGTTATCTGAAGAAATGGAAAATGCTAGAAAGCATTATTTTAAAGAAACTATAGAAGTTCGGAATAAACTTATTGACCATTTTTTTGCTACCTCCAAAACTTCAGCTATAAATTCAAGACATGAAGGAGCATTTGGTATAGCTCTTTATGGACTAACACTTTTTATTGAAATTATTTTTTATAGGGCTCCACTTTCTATTACGGGCAGGTTGGCTTTAAGATCATTAGTTGAGGCGTATATTACCTTTAAGTATCTACTCAAAAAAGAAAAAGAGGAATTACGCGTTTGGGATGATTATCGTTCTTATGGAACTGGACAACTTAAATTACTTTATTTGAAATTGAAAGAAATGGGACAAAAAATAAGCAGTGTTGGAATTGATAATTTAGATTATCTTGCCAATGAAGATAAATGGATTGAGTTTGTTCCAATAAATTTAGGTCATTGGGATTCCGCAAATTTAAGAAAAATTAGTGAAGAAACCGGACTCAAAGAAGTTTATGATAAGTATTACAGCTATACTTCTGGGTATATGCATACTAACTGGGGAGCAGTGAGAGAATCCGTTTATCAAAAATGTATAAATCCATTACATCGTTTCCATAGAATACCCACTTATGATTTACCACTTATGCCAAGTGTTACTGATGATGCTCGAGAAATAACGAATTGTATTTTAGAGCGTTTATCCGAAGCTTATCCAAAATTTGATTATAGATTGACAAAATCAGATAATAAAAAGGAGGAAATTGATTTGCCGCCAAGCGAGGCCTAGCCTCGCAATCCCGCAATACGGGATTAGAAAAACTTGAAATCGTCCTTTCCGCTTTCGCTTTTTGGCGAGGCGGGCGGAAAGGGGGTTCGGGGTGAATTCCGCACCTCCTCAACCGTTAATAAAATCGGTTCGGATTTTTTCAAATACACACCGCCAGGAGCTAATCATTCTGTTTTTCATTTAAGAAAATGTTTGGGTCTATTTTTATGATTTTATCATCATTTTCTTTTGGTTTTCCTCGACCATCGGTATTGCTTGTTGAGATATAAAGATATCCATCGGGACCCAACACAACTGCTCTTAACCGGCCAAACTTGTTTTTCAAAAAAGCCTTTATTTCTTTTGTTTTTGGATCAAAGCGATAAAGGCTTTTTCCCCGAAGACCAGCAAAAAACAGGTATCTCTTGTAAAAGGTTGCCCCAGCTGGCGCCCAAGTTTCATTTGCCCCTGAATGAATAACTGGTTTTATCATTCCTTCTTTCTCTTTATCTCCAAAGATTTTTGGCCAACCATAATTTTTTCCTTTGATAATTTGATTTATCTCATCAAAACCCGACTGAAGACCAGAGGGTCCGTGTTCTGTGATCCAAAGATTTTTGTTTTCATCCCAAGCGAGTCCTTGAGGATTTCGATGACCATATGAGTAAACTGGGTTCTTGAAAGGATTATCATCCGGGATAGAACCGTCATCTTTTATTCTTAATATCTTTCCGTTAAGATCTTTTGGATCTTGAGCAAGTTGAATTTTTGTTGCGTCCCCGGTTGTTATGTATAAAAAACCATCGGGACCAAATGCTATTCTTCCTCCATTATGATAAATAGCCCCTTTTATTGAGTCAATGATCAATTTGTCCTCTTTTAAAAGACCGTTTTCCAATCGGTAGCGGATGATTTTGTTTAAAATGTCTTTACCTTTTTTATATGTCATATAAAGGTAGACGTATTTATTTTTTTCGAAATTAGGATGAATGGCGGCGCCAAGTAAGCCTCCTTCTCCATAGTGGAATATGTCTTTTATCTCATACTCTTCTATCATACTTTTTTGATTTAAAAGCTTTACTGTTCCTGGTCTTTCGGTGATAATGATTCTTTTATCAGGCAAAAAGACAACTTCCCAAGGAATACGAAGATTTTGAGCGATTATTTCAATGTTTTGACTTAATCTTTTTTCATACGGTTGCGATAGGATTTTTGTTTTTGCTGGTTTTTGGTTTTGGATTTTTTTCCTTTTTGTTTTTAAGAATAAAAAGATTAAAGTTGAAAATATAAAAACCAAAACTATAGCGATAAAAAACCTTTTTTTCATTTTTTAAGTTATGTAATTAAATTATTAAATTATACAAAAATATTCGAAGATGATAAAAAAAGCGTAATAAACTTTTAGCAACAATTGATCAAAATTTAAACGTGTTTTTTTATCCTTGATTATTGATCATTGCATGGATTATATTTTGCGGTACTTCTTCATAATGAGATGGTTCCATATAGAAGAAGCAGCGGCCTTCGGTTAAAGAACGAAGGGTGGTTGCGTATCCTGCCATTTCTGCTAAAGGAACATAGGCTTTAATTACCGTTGCTTTATGCTTTTTTTCAGTGCCTAAAATTTTTCCTCTTTTTGAAGAAATATCGCCAATAACCGCCCCCATAAATTCGTCCGGAACTGTTACTTCAAGTTTCATAATCGGCTCAATTAAAGTCAATCCAGCTTTTTTAGCAGCTTCTTGCAGAGCAATTGAACCGGCAATTTTAAAAGCAATATCTGATGAATCAACCTCATGATAGGAACCATCATATAAAGTAACAGCAATGTCGGTTATTGGAAAGCCTAAAAGAACTCCTTTTTCCATGGCTTCCAGAACTCCTTTTTCGACTGAGGGAATAAATTCCGAAGGAATTGCTCCACCTTTAATTTTATTAATAAATTTGAATCCCTCTCCACGATTTAAGGGTTCAATTCTAATTAAACAATGGCCATACTGACCGTGACCACCGGTTTGACGAATATATTTCCCCTCAGCCTCAGCAGTTTTAGTGATTGTCTCTTTATAAGCAACTTGGGGCTTTCCAACATTGACATCCATTCCCATCTCCCTTTTCATTCGGTCCACTAAAATCTCAAGATGAAGTTCACCCATCCCGGAGATAATTGTTTGGCCGGTTTCGTGATTAATTTTTACTTTAAAGGTGGGGTCCTCTTCTGCTAAACGTTGAAGATTATAAGAAAGCTTTTCTTGATCAGCTTTACTTTTTGGTTCAATAGCTAAAGAAATCACCGGATCAGGAAAAGAGATTTTTTCTAAAAGAATTGGGTTTTCCTTCAAGGCTAAGGTATCTCCTGTTCTTGTTTCTTTAGGTCCTACCAAAGCAACAATTTCGCCGGCATAAGCTTTGTCGATTTCCTCTCTTTGATTAGCATGCATTAAAAGAATTCGACTAACTCTTTCTTGTTTGTCACGATTAACATTGTAAACATATGATCCTGATTCCAAAACACCAGAATAAATACGGGTGTAGGTTAATTTTCCCACATGCGGATCAAGTTGTATTTTAAAAGCTAAAGCAGTAAATTTTTCTTCCGGAACCAAAAGTCTTTTTTCCTTTTCGTTATTTTTTGGGTTTATTCCTTCAACTTTTTTAAGATCCGATGGGGAAGGAAGATAATCAACAATTGCATCAAGAAGGGGTTGCACTCCTTTATTTCTTAATGAAGAACCGGCAAAAGTGGGGACTAATTTATAAGCAATGGTTGCTTTTCTTAATCCTTTTTTTAAATCATCAATTGATAATGTTTCTCCGTTTAGATAGCGATGTAAAAGCTCATCGTCGGTTTCAGCAATTTGTTCAATTAATTTTGCGCGAAGCCTGATTGCTTTATCTTTTAATTCTGGGGGTAATTCATCCATAATGGTATATTCAGTTCCTTGTTCGTCTTTGTCCCAGATTAGTGTTTTAAGATTTATAATATCAATAACACCTTTAAATTCATGCTCTTTCCCGATGGGGTAAGTCATTATTGCAACCTTAACCCCCAATCTTTCCTCAATCTCTTTTACAGTTCCTTCAAAATCTGCTCCTAATTTATCCATTTTATTAATAAAACAGATTCTTGGCACTTTGTATTTGTCAGCTTGGCGCCATACGGTTTCTGATTGACTTTGCACACCTTCCTCAGCATCAAAAATAACTACTCCACCGTCTAAAATACGTAAAGATCTTTCAACTTCAGCAGTAAAATCAACATGTCCCGGGGTATCAATAATGTTAATTCTTATATCCCGCCAAAATGTTGTTGTAGCAGCAGAAACAATAGTAATACCCCGTTCTCTTTCTTGAGGCATCCAATCCATTTGGGTGGTTCCCTCATCAATATCACCAATTTTATAAGTTCTTCCTGTATAAAAAAGAATTCTTTCAGTGGTTGTTGTTTTACCCGAATCAATGTGGGCAATAATACCAATATTACGAATTTTTTCTAAGGGAACGACTCTATTTTTAGTAATAATTGATTGTTGTGTCATATTTAAATCAAAATTTAAATTACCATTTTAAGTGAGCAAAAGCTTTATTAGCCTCGGCAAGTTTTTCTGTTTGTTGACGTTTAGCGACTGCTTGGCCTGTATTTTTATAAGCATCTAAAATTTCAGTTAATAATTTTTCAGCAAAAGTTTTATATTGCTTGTTAGGTTTTGATTTGGCCGCTTCAATAATCCAGTTTAATGATAAAAACAATTTTCTTTCACGTCTTACCTCAATTGGAACCATATAAGACGCTCCTCCCAAACGACGAGGTTTTACTTCAAAGTTGGGAGCGGTATTTTTAATGGCTTCTTCCAAAGTGATAACTGGATCAAGTCCTTGTTTTTTTATTTCATCTAAAACTTTATAGACAATTTTTTTAGCAACAGATTTTTTACCATCAATCATCACATAATTTATTAATTTAGCAACAATCGTGCTTCCATAAACCGGATCAGGTAAAATTTTTCGTTTTTTATATGGTCTTCTGGGCATATTAAGTTAAGTAAAAAATTTTTAGGTTGTTTTCACAGCTTCTTTTTTTGTTCCGTATTTGGACCGGGAAGTTCTTCTATTTACTACCCCTGCCGTATCATACTTACCACGAACGATATGATATTTTACTCCGGGGAGATCCTTAACTCTTCCTCCTCTGACTAAAACGATAGAATGTTCGGCAAGATTATGACCTATTCCTTGGATATAGGCAGTAACTTCGATTTTATTTGATAATCTAACTCTAGCCACTTTTCTTAAAGCAGAATTAGGTTTTTTTGGCGTCATTGTCCGAACTACAGTACAAACTCCTCTTTTAAGAGGATTTTTAAATTCTTTGTAGCGGCGTTTTAAAGCATTAAAAGTGAGCTTTAAAGCGGCCGATCTTGACTTTTTAGGATTTTTTTTCCGTCGATGTTTGATTAGTTGATTGATCGTTGGCATAGCGATCTAAAAATTTTTGATAATATTTTTCCACCAGTTCTTTAGTGGTTGGGATTAATCTTCCAATTATAACATTTTCTTTTAATCCAAGCAAATAATCCACCTGACCTTTGATTGCTGCCTGAGATAGAGCATTGGTTGTTTGTTCAAAAGACGCAGCTGATAACCAAGAATCGCTGAAACTAGCAGCTTTACTAATTCCCAAGATGCTTATTTTTCCAATAGCCGGTCGTCCTCCTTTGGCTAAAACTTTTTTATTTTCTTCCCGGAAACGAATTCGGGAAACAACCTCATTTTTTACAAATTCGGTATCACCTTCATCTTCGATAATTATCTTATCACTCATCTTTTTAATAATGACTTCAAAATGTTTATCGTGAATCGCGATTCCCTGAGAACGATAGACTTTTTGAATTTCTTCCAGAAGATACAGTTGGGCTTCTTTAATACCGCGGATAGCAATAACATCATTAATATTTAGACTGCCCTCAGCTAAAGCGGTTCCAGCAGCCACCAATTGCCCGTCTTTAACTTTCAGTTTTTGTCCTAATGGAATTATAAATTCTTCTTCCTTAGATTCATTTTTATCTAATGAGGTTATTTTTATATAGTAAACTTCTTTTTCCCTGTCTTCTTTGATTGCAACTTTTCCGGCAATTTCCGTAATTGGAGAAACAATTTTTGGTGTTCGCGCTTCAAACAATTCTTCCACACGTGGTAATCCTTGTGTTACATCAGAAATAACAATTCCGCCAAAATGACGTACCCGCATTGTTAACTGAGTTCCCGGTTCGCCAATTGATTGGGCGGCGATAATGCCAACCGGAGCACCGATAGTGACAGTTTGATTATTAGATAAATCAATTCCATAACATTTTTGACAAACACCATGAGGAGACTGGCAGGTTAAAGGCGATCGAATAACAACTTTATTAATTTTTTCTTTTTCGATTATTTCTAAGATATCATCATCAATTAATTGATTTTCTTTGGCAATAATTTTGTCCTTGAAAATGATATCTTTTAATAAAAATCGACCTTTTATTTTTTCCTTAAATCTTTCCGGTTCATTTTGATCTTTGATCACAGTTAATCCTTCTTGTGTTTGACAATCTTCTAACCAAACAATCATATCATGAGCTACGTCAACCAGTCTTCGTGTTAAATAACCGGCATCGGCGGTTTTTAAAGCGGAATCGGTTAATCCTTTTCTAGCACCCCGAGCTGAAATTACATATTCAAAGACGGAAAGTCCTTGACGATAATTGGATTTAGTTGGCACTTCAATAATCTTTCCCAAAGGATCAACAACTAATCCTTTCATTGCTGAAAGCTGTTTTAATTGTTCTTTAGTGGCTCGAGCCCCCCCAGAATTAATAATCATTTTTACCGGATTTTCTTCATTAATTATTTTCCATGTTTCATTAGCTAATTTTTCTGTTGTGTCAATCCAAATTTTATTAGTAAATCGCCTTTTTTCTTCTAATGTTAAAAGACCGTCTTGATAATTTTTTTCTATTTTTTTTATTTCCTCTTCTGTTTGTTTAATATATTTTTCTTTTTCTGGGATGATTTCGCAATCAGTAAAGGAGACAGAAAGACCGGCGGCAACTGTGGCACCGAAAAAACCAATATCTTTTAATTGATCAATTAATTGGCCAACTTCTTTCGGTGAGAAAATTTTTATTGCTAAGGCAACAATTTTTTTAATGTCCGAGGCTTTAATTTCTTCATTAATAAACCTTAATTCTTCGGGAAGAGCCTGATTGAAGTAAATTCTGCCGACCGAAGTTTTTAAAAGTTTATTGTTGATTTTTACCCAGATCGGTTGACGAAGCGAAATTTTTTCCATTAAATATTGATTGACTGCTTCATTTTCATTCGCAAAATATTTTAATTCATCATCTTTTTTGTTTTGATTTTTATCAAAAGTTGTTAAATAATAACAACCTAAAGCCATTTCTTTGTTGGGAACAGCAATTGGTGATCCATCCGCTGGTTTTAAAAGATTATAATAGGGAAGCATATTTTTTTTAACTTCTTCGATGACTTTTTTTGAAAGAGGTAAAAAAACGCCCATTGCATCACCATCAAAATCAGCATTATAGCCGGCGCAAACCGCCGGATGCAGACTAATAGCAAAATTATCAGTTAGAATTGGATAAAAAGCTAAAATTGAAAGCTTATGAAGAGTGGGAGCGCGATTAAGAAGAACTGGGTGATTTTTGGTAATTTCTTCCAAGATATCATAAACTACCGGCTCTTTTCTTTCAAGAAAGTTTTTAGCGCTTTTTATATTAGGAGCTAATCCGCGGACAATAATTTGATGAAGAAGAAAAGGTTTAAAAAGCTCTAAAGCCATTTCTTTAGGTAGTCCACACTGGTCAATTCTTAACTGTGGTCCAACAATAATAGTTGATCGACCTGAGTAGTCAACCCGCTTGCCTAAAAGATTTTGACGAAAACGTCCTTGTTTTCCTCGAAGAATATCAGAAAGTGATTTTTGAACTTTTGAGGCAGCGCCAGTAGTTCTTGAACGACCACGGGCTTTTTGTAGATCAATTAAAGCATCAACTGCTTCTTGAAGCATTCTTTTTTCGTTACGTAAAATTATTTCCGGTGCACCTAAGTTAATTAATTGTTTTAGTCTGTTGTTTCGATTAATCACCCGACGATAAAAATCATTAAGGTCAGAGGTAGCAATTTTTCCTCCCGGTAATTGAACCACCGGGCGAAGATCAGGAGGGATAACGGGCAGAACCGTTAATATCATCCATTGAGGTTTAATTTTTGCTTTAATGAAAGATTCAAACAAACGAGTTTTTTTTATAATTTTATTTCTTTTTTCGCCAACCGCTTCATTTAATTCTTTTAAGCAATTGGAATATTCTTTTTGAAGGTCAAAATTATTTAAAAATTCATACAATACTTCTGATCCCATCCCGACTTCCATCATCTGATGAAGATCTTTTTCCTTTAAATATAGATAATCTTCTTCTTCTAAAACATCAAACGATTTTAAGTTTTTTATTAATTTTATTAATCGCTCAAAAAAAGCAGTTTTTTGACTTTTTAAATCAATATATTCATTTGAGAGAATTTTTATTTGATTTCTTTTTTTAAACTCGATTTCTTCGGCAATAATCAATTTTTGTTCTTCATTGGCGATTTTTTTTAAAGCCTCTATTTTTTCTTTTTCTATTTTTTCTTCTAATATTTTTTTTCTTTCGTTGAATTTATTTTGGATTTCGTTTTCCTCTGTTTTTTGAATTTCTTTTAATTTTTTTACAGTTTCCTTTTGTTTTTCAGGATCAACCTTTTTAACTACATAGAGGGCATAATAAATAATTCTTTCTAATGCTTGAGGCGGAATTCCAATAATTGTCGATAAAACAGATGATGATCCTTTAAAATACCAAATATGAGCAATAGGAGAAGCAAGCTTTATATGACCCATTCTTTCTCGCCTGACAGCAGAAGTGGTGACTTCAACGCCGCATCGATCACAGATAATTCCTTTATATCGAATCCGTTTATATTTACCACAATAGCATTCATAGTCTTTGGTTGGCCCAAAAATCTTTTCATCAAAAAGACCGTCTTTTTCTGCCCGAAAAGTTCGATAATTAATAGTTTCCGGTTTAGTAACCTCGCCGTGCGACCACTTTAAAATATCATCAGGGGAGGCCAATCTTATTTTTAAACCATAAAAGTCAATCATTTCAAAATTTTCTTCTGGTTTTTGATTTTGTTTTTTTTCCATAAGTTTATTTAATATAATCAATGGCTAACCCCAAAGCATTTAATTCTTTCAATAAAACATTAAATGATTCTGGGACATTTGATTGAGGAATGTCGGTTCCCTTGATAATTGATTCAAAAGCTTTGGTTCTTCCTCGCACATCATCGCTTTTGATGGTTAACATTTCTTGCAGAGTATAAGGAACACGGTGAGATTCTAAAGCCCAAACTTCCATTTCCCCAAATCTTTGTCCTCCCATTTGTGACTTGCCACTTAATGGTTGTTGACTAACTAATGAGTATGGACCAACTGATCGCGCATGATATTTATCTTCGACCATATGAATAAGTTTCATAATATAACCTACGCCAATAAGTGCTTTTCTTTCATATGGTTTACCCGTATGACCATCATATAAAGTGACTTTACCATCAACGGGTAAACCCAATTTTTTAAGTTCATTAATAATAAACTCTTCTTTGATTTTTTCAAAAACAGGAATGTTAATATTTATATTTTTCTTTTTAGCAATTAAACCAAGGATAGTTTCAAATAGTTGACCCAAATTCATTCTTGATAAAATAGAAAGAGGAGAGATAATAACATCAACCGGCGTTCCATCTTCAAGATAGGGCATCTCCCATTCGGGAAGAATTTTGGAAATTACTCCTTTATTACCATGGCGACCGGCTAATTTATCACCAACCATAATTTTTCTTAACTGAGCGGTATTGATGATAATTCTTTTTATTACTCCGGGTTCGAGTTCATTGGGATCTTTTTTAGCATCAATAATTTCTAAATTAACGACAGTACCTCTTTTACCATAAGGGACCCGAAGACTAGTATCTTTAACATCTTTAGCCTTTTCGCCAAAAATTACCCTCAAAAGTCTTTCTTCGGCGGTTAATTCTTTTTCTCCCTTGGGAGCGACTTTTCCAACTAAAATGTCACCAGCTTTAACTTCCGTACCAATAACAACAAGGCCGTTTTTATCAAGATTTTGTAAGACTTCTTCTCTGACATTAGGGATATCGCGCGTTAATTCTTCGGCGCCTAATTTTGTTTCAACAACGTCAGCAACAAATTCTTCCATCGAGATTGAAGTAAATATATCTTCCTTTACTAATCGCTCAGAGATAACAAAACCATCTTCATATCCTAAACCATTTAAAGAGCTATAAGCAATCACTAAGTTTTGTCCCAAAGCTAATTTACCGTTTTCTGTCGCCGGACCATCAATTAACAGATCACCTTTTTTTAATTTTTGATTTGGGGAAACTTTTGGTCGCTGGTCAAAAGCGATATCTTTATTAGTTCGCGTGTATCGCTCTAATAAATATTGATAAGCTTTGCCGCTTTTTCCTTTAAAGATAATTTTTTGACTATCTACATATTCTACAACTCCATCTTCTTCAGCGTAGATTGTTCTTCCAAGAGACTTAGCCACCTTTTTTTCTAAGCCGGTTCCAATAATAGGAGCTTGAGGTTTGACTAATGGCACAGCTTGACACTGCATGTGAGTTCCCATTAACGCCCGAGAAGCATCATCGTTTTGTAAAAATGGAATTAATGAAGCTGAAACGCCAACAATTTGTTGAAGAGAAATATCAACATAGTCTAATTTTGAAGCGGGAATTTCAATAATTTCCCCCTTATAGCGGGCTACAACAAGATTATCTTCAATAATTTGATTGTTATTGATATTGATATTTCGTGAAGCTATATAAAAGTTTTCTTCATCATCAGGGGAAAGATAAACAACTTCATTGGCAAGTTTAACAATAATTTTATCTCCTTTTTTTTCTTTAACAACTTTTTGGTAGGGAGTTTCTAAGAATCCATATTGATTAACTTTTGCGTATAATGAAAGGTAGGTAACCACACCAATATTTGGTCCTTCGGGTGAACGAATAGGGCATATTCTTCCATATTGGGAAGAAGAAATATCGCGAATAGAAAAAGACGCTCTTTCTTTTTCAATCCCCCCCGGACCTCCAACAGTTATTCTTCTTAAATTATCCAATTCTGATAAGGGATTAACCTGATCAACAATTGTTGATAGTTGACTGGTCCTAAAAAATGAATTTACAGCAACAATTAACGGTTTAGAATTAATTACTTGAGAAGGGGTAGGGGTGGTTTCTCCTGTGATTAAACTCATTCTTTCTTTAATTTCTCGTTCAACTCTTACCATTCCGACCCTAATTCCGTACATTCCCACCAATTCTCCACATGTTCTTAAACGACGGTTTCCTAAATGATCAATATCATCAAAATTACCTTTTCCTATGGTTAAATTTAACAAATATTTAATACTGGCAATAATATCTTCTTTTTTAATTAAATAGTTTTCTTTTTCTATATCTAAACCTAAACCTAATTTTTTATTGATTTTATAACGACCAAAAGCCGCAAGAGAATAGCGTCTCGGATTAAAAAATAAATTTTCTAATGTTTTATAAGCGTTATCTAAAATTAATGGTTCTCCCGGTCTAATTTTTTTGTAAATTTCCAATACCGCATCATCTTTATTTTTTGCATGGTCTTTTTTTAAAGTGGGAAGAAGATATTTTTCAATAAGCGATGGATCAATATCTGAAAAATTGGAAAGGATCTGTGAATCATTTTCACCGTCAAAAGACTTAAGAAAGGTGGTGATTAAAAACTTTCTTTTTTTGTTAACCTTCATTTCAATTAAATTATTTTTATTTAAAGTAATATCGATCCAGGCTCCAATATAAGGTCTAATTTCAGCATTATATAAAGTTACGCCGGTAATTTTATTAACTTCGGCAGTGAAATAAACTCCCGGAGAACGAACCAATTGATTAATTATTGCCCTTTCAATCCCGTTAATGATAAATGTTCCGCGATCAGTCATTTTTGGTAAATTAAAAAAGTAGTTAATCTGCTCTTTTTCCTGACCTGTTTTTTTATTAATTAATTTCAATTTAAGATAAACAGGCACATCATAGGTAAGTTTTTTTTTGAGGCATAAATCTAATGAAAAACGAGGATCACCAAAAAAAAGATCAACAAATTCTAAAATAAATTTTTTTTCCGTGTAATCATTAATCGGGAAAAATTCGGATATGATTTCTTTTAATCCGTGATTGATAAACTTTTGCCATGATTTTTTTTGAATTTCAATTAAATCTAATTTTTCTAAATTGATATCTTTTATTTCTAAAAATGCTTCTTGGGGTTCAATTTTTGTTTGAATTTTATTCATTAGTTTAATTTTAAGAAAGTTTTTAACAAGAAAAATCCCCTTTTTAAGGGGACAAATAACTTTTTAGATAATAAATAATACATTACTATTATAAAAAAATCAAGGGGATTTTTCAATAATTTTTCCTTCTTTAACAAAAAACTTTTTTGTTTGTTTTTTTATTTCTGGATGAGTTAAAAACTTTATTTGATTAATGATTTTTGAAAGGTTGCTTTTTGTTTCTAATGAATTATTTTTTTTATCTCCTTCAGAAATATTTTTAAAATCATTCAATAAATTAAATAAACTTTCTTCAATATCTTCCGAAAAATCCAAAAAGTTTTTTAAAGCCCCTCTTCCCTTATTTGTTCCAAATAGAAAAATAAAAAAAACAGTAAATAAACTGCCTAGACTGAAGCCAAACCAAAAATTACTTACTTTCTGATTTTTTTCCATTTTTTTTATTAAAGATATCAAAAAATTTTAAGATAACTTTGAAGCCGGAAACAAAGCCGATAATTTCTTCTAAGCCATTTTCAAAAGAAAGACCAATTTTTTCAAAGCTCTCAATTATCAGATTGATTTTCTTTATCAATTTTCTTAAATCATTTAGAATAAAAATTAATTGAATACCAATAATAATTAAAATAATGGTGCTCAGGCTTAAAATTACTGTTAATAAAATTTGAGTTGTATCCATATTTTTTCCGAATTAATTTATAAAATTTTTTTAAAAACTTCTAATGCATGAGATTTCTTTTTCTTTGCCCAATAAAGATTGGCAAGAAGAAGAGTGTCAAAAGTACCGGCATCAAGCCAATAACCATCAAGCTCGCTCCAAGAAAGAGCGTTATTTTTGATATAAAAATTATTGACTTGAGTAATTTCTAATTCTCCCCGTCCTGCAAAATCAGGATCGCATTTTTTAATATAATCAAAAACACGGTTATCATAAATATAAAGACCTGTTACCGCATAATCAGAAGGAGGAATTTTTGGTTTTTCAATAATTTCTAAAATTTTTTTAGGATTTTTTTTGTCAAAATTCGGCACACCAAAGCGACTAGGATCAGGTACTTTTTTTAAAAAAATTAAAGCACCATTCTTAAAGTTTCTTACCGCCTCGGAAATATCGGCATCTGTTGTATTGTCACCTAAAATTACAGTAATCGGTTTACTATCACTAAAATCTTTTGCCAAAGATAACGCATCGGCAATACCACCTCTGGGATTTTCTTGATAGGCAAATTCTAAATGAGAAAGACCAAACTCTTTACCATTTCTTAAAACCTGAATAAAGTGGCCGGCATGAGGTCCGGAAACAATTATTAAAACATCATTAATTCCCGCTTTAACCAATGTTTGAATAGGATAAAAAATCATTGGTTTATCGTAGACAGGAAGAAGGTGTTTATTGGTGGCAAAAGTTAATGGATAAAGACGAGTTGCTAAGCCACCTGCTAAAATTACACCTTTCATATTTTATGGAAAAATAATAATTTTTAAAAGAAAAAGAAAAATAAAACCAATCATTATATATTCTAACACAATTTTTAAATGGAATTTATCATTGATAAGATGGTGATATATTCCCCAAACAATGTAAAAGCTAATAAAAGATAAAAGAACAATAAACTCTAAAAATCTTTCACCGCGAAAAAGATTTAACGACAGAATAAAAAAAATTCCTGCCGTAAAAAGCAAAAGGTAATCAAAAAAATATTTTTCAAGTTCTTTTTTTAAAAATTTAATCATAAAATGACCCCTTTACTAATAATTAATACACCGATTATCATAAAAACTAAAAAAATTAAATGAGCTAAATTTTTTCCAGTTAATCTTAAATTTAATACTCCTATTTTATCAGCAAAATAGAAATCTAAGATTAAAGTTATTGTTAATAATACAATAAAAACTAAATTAAAATTAAAGAAAAAAGAGGAAATGGGAGGTTTTTTTTGTTTTTCATTTCTTGCCAATATTTCCGGTTTATTTAATTCAGGATTTTTTATTTTGGCATTATTTCTTTCATCAGCGATTACAGCCTTTGTTTTTGGGGGATTAATAACCACGGTATTATTTTGAGGTTTACCAAATATTTGAACGACTAATGTGGTTGGTTCACCGTTTAAGTTACCGTTGACGACAGCAAAACCAATATCAGTATATTCTTTTTTTAAAATATTATCGCGATGAGTTGGTGAATTCATCCAGGCCGAAACAACGTTTTGGGAAAACAGAAAGTTTTTAGCCAGATTTTCACCGGCATATTCATATTGATAGCCGGAATTTAAAATAAACTGCCAAGGAGTTTCACCATTGGGACCAAAATGAGCCCAGTAATTTTTGTTAAACATATCTAACGCTTTTTGATAAGCAGCTAAAGATAGTTTTTCATTGTATTTTAATGGCGGCAACTTATATTTTTGTCTTTCTTGGTTGGTTAATTCATAAAGTTTTTGAATACTGATATCGGTTGCATAGCCTAAAATATTTAAAAGAGGAGTGGTTTTAAATAAAAAAGTTAAAAATAAAGCGGTTAGAAGATAGTAACTTAAAAAGTCTAAGTGAAGTAACTTTGAACGGAAATTATTTTCTTCTTTTGGAATAAAAAGATGATAAAAAAAATTTTTTAGATGGGGAAACTTCATAAAAAAATGATAATTAATTGTTTTAAAAAAGGCAAGAAAATTATTTTAAGAAAAATGTTTTAGGTTTTTAATAATTACTCCCAAAGCAGACAAAGATGAGTAGAAAAATGAAAGAAGCGACAAAAATGAATAATGATTTCCGGCTTTTTTTTGGTAAATGCCTAAAATATTATTTTTTTCAGCGATTAAAGAATCATCAATTTCATCACTTTTGATACTAAAATTTTGATAAGGCGAAATAATTTTTATTTTTCTTACCGAAGATACGGTATTTTTAATCGACGAATTAGAAGCAGCAGAGATAGAATAACTGTTTAAACCTGAAATTGGAGAAGGATTTAGGGTTGGCGTTGGATTTAAGCAGGAATTATTTTTTTGATTTTTACTTGGTTCTTGTAAACAAAATTCGTCTGTTTCAAAACTTATCCTCGCAAAACTTTTTCCTTTTTGAGAATTTTTATACTCAAAACTATCTTTTTCTTTTTTTTCAAAATCCAAAAGACGCACTGAGTCGCCATCGTTATTAAAAATTGCGCTTGAAAATTCAATTACCGCATAACTTTTTGGTTCAATGGTTAAAGAAAACTTTTTTGGTGAAGCACCGCTATCTTCAACATCATCAATATACCAATTATTTAATTCAATAATAAAGCTATTATCATTATAAATTTCCACCCATTCGTTTTCACCTGTTTTCGGATTAGGGTATATTTCTGAAAGATAAATGTTTTGGTAAGAAACTAAAGCAAAAGTTGGTGTTGGAATGGGATTGGAAGTAGGTGAGGAATAAGATGTTGGTGAGATTGTTGGAGTTGGTGATTGAGATATCGTTGGTGTTTGAGTTGGAAAAAAAGAGGGAGTTGGGGTAATTATACAAGAGGTTAAAGAACTGTTAAAAAGTCCTAAACTTGCAGATTGAGTTGACCAACTATTTTCTCCATCAGGAATTCTTTGATAAGAAATCCCTTG
>Ga0197142_1000200_pt1 | contig 53911 bp, 56 predicted proteins | sample GBS60_MetaG_FD_148614 | JGI IMG/M metagenome (GOLD analysis project Ga0197142, IMG submission 148614) | Sediment microbial communities from Great Boiling Springs, Gerlach, Nevada, United States - GBS 60_MetaG | ecosystem: Environmental > Aquatic > Thermal springs > Hot (42-90C) > Sediment... | reverse complement strand
CATTACGGCTGTAAGGGGTGTTCTCAGCTCATGGCTCATATTTGCAAGGAATTCAGACTTTGCCCTTGTGGCTGCCTCTGCCCTGAGTTTTTCAAACTCTGCCTCTTTCTGCCTGAGCTCTAATTCCTTATTTAATGCCTTTAGCTCCTCAAGGGCCCTTTCAATTTCAGCAGTCCTTTCCTTAATCCTCTGTTCAAGCCTTTCTATGTGCCAGGCATTCTCTATCTGAGCTCCTGCCTGATTTGCAAAGGTTTGGATAATCTGGACCCTTTCTGGTGTAAAATAATAGGGTCTTTCAGAATAGAGATTCAGTGTTCCTATGACCTGACGATCTGAGAGCATTAGAGGTGCTGCCATTGAGGACCTGTATCCCCTTTTTAAGGCCTTCTCAGACCAGGGCTTATAAAAAGGGTCCTCAAAGTGTTTATTACCTGAGGCATTCCTGTCTTGATAGCCCTTCCTGTTGGTCCCATACCTTCAGGTGAGTCATCCCATCTCACCTTTATCTCTGATAGATAGCCCTCTTCAATACCTGCCCATGCAACAGGCTTAACAGAAAAATCCGATTCCTTTAACCCAAGCCACACAAACTTTAAGTTTAAAATCTCAAGGGCATTCTCACAGATAGCCTTATAGAGCCCTTCTGAGTCTTTAATACCCATGATAGAATTAGAGGCATTAAAAAGACCAAAGACCTGTTCTTTCTGGGTTACAGCTTCAGTTATAAGGGCATTCAGGCTATCAGCCATCTCATTAAAGGCCCTTCCAAGGACTGCAATCTCATCCTTGCCTTTTATTGTGACCCTTTCCTGAAGATTTCCCTTAGTGAATTCCTCTGTCACCCTCTTTAGCTCTCCGATGGGGTTCAGGACACTACTTTTCATATAAATAACAGAAAATATGCCAGCTACAAGGAAGAAAAAGAGTAACCCTATCCTGAAGTTGTCAAAATCCCTTATCTCCTTTTTATAATCCTTTTCAAGGAGCTTTACGAACTCATCTACTTCATAGACAAATCCATGAACTTTATTATTAAAGGGCTCAAGGAGCCTCTTTGCAGACCTTTCAGGATACCCCTCAGGAAGAGAGAGGACCTTTAAGAGGATAGGCTTCAGTTCAGTATTCCATTTATTAGAAAGGGCCTCAAGCCTTTCAAGGGTTTCTTTATACTGAAGGGGTTTAATACCATCTTCTGGCCTGCCCTCTTTGAGGTCCTTTAAGATATCGTTGAGTCTTTTAATCTCTAATTCAAGTTCAGCCTTGAGAAGGCTCCACCTTTCAGGGTTGAGTTTCTCCGTCTCTTCAATAATCCTGTTTGCAAGCCAGGCAGTCTCGAAGGAACGAAAACGGATATGACCCGCAAGGTTTATCCTTGTTGCATCGTCATAGATGTGGTGGGTAAGTCTGAAGCTACCATAGATAAAAAGGCCCAGGAGACCCAAGAAGGAGCCACTAAGGAATATGAATTTGCATGTAAGAGACCTTAGCACCTTTGGCACCAATCCCCTCTGGCATTTATAAAATTATATCACAAAAAAGAGTAAAGGAGGGAAAAGGAGGGTTCAGTAGATGAATCCTTAGAACAATACCTTCAACGGGGCTATGCCGCTCAAAAATTCATCAGTATATTTTGCAATCAATCCGTAATGGCCATTTGGAATCGGCGTCCCATTATTAGCTTTTACATAAGCCCCCCTCCTTCCTCACCGTATGTGTAAAGGGAAAGAGAAACAATAGATAGAAGAATGAACAGACAAAATAGATACTTCTTCACAAAACCTCCTGCAGTATTTTGAATTTAAATTTTCCCCAAAAACTCAGGGAAGTTAATAAACTGACTCCTCTTTACTATTTTAAGCAATTGGTATGCCAGTTCGATTTATAATCTCCTGATTTTATTTTTAATATTTAAATACTATCCCTCAGGAGTGACAAATTTTGGTTAACAAAGGTGTCAAAAAATGTCAATTTATGATACAAATATTCTTCTGTTTTAAGTTTTGAGTAAAAACTTTATTGGTGACAAAAGTAACAGTTGAGGAATTAAAAAACCTTAATACTCAAAACCTTAAATTCAAAACATTGGTGGCGAAGGTTACAGTTGAGACCTGTTATATCTCTATCACTGGTTCGGGCATGAATTGTGCTATAAGTATGTTGTGAAAACCTTATTTGATAAAATTTTCACAGGGAGGTAATGGTATGGGAGTATTCAGAGGTATAGATGGCTATCTTGGGCTTTTATTGTTTGAAATAAGAAGATTTGAGGAGGAATTTTGTATCCCCTCTGAGAGGACAGAGGCACTTAAGGCCCTTGTCACAGAGATGCTCCTGAACGAACAAGATGAGGACGATAGTTCAGGCTTCACAAAGGATGGTAAACCTATTGTATGGCATTAGTATTTGTAGAGTACCAATGGTGAGCCGTGGAGGATTCGAACCTCCGACCCGCTGATTAAGAGTTACATTCAGGGCTATTTCTTATTTTACACCATATCAGCTAATGCTTGCCAATGCTTGAAAAAATCAAACTCAAGGGATAGCATTTTTAACGGTGTTATCCCTTGTTTTCCCTTAGTAGGTATACAAAAACTATACAAAATGAACTGCTGTTTAGTTAGAAAGGGGTGCAGAAACGAGAAAAGCCTTGAGTGTCAATGAATTAAGGCGACCTGTTTTATATTACAAAGCAGGTCTAAACTGTATAAACACGCATGATTATTGAAGCTATACAATGGCTCTTGTATAGTTGACATGTAAAGCCTTGATATTACTTGAATTGACAGGTTTTTAAGGACATAACAAGAATGAATTTACAAGATGATATAGGTTAAAATGTATAAAAGCTTCAGGGGATAGGGACTTAAGCCTGACAAGGAAGCAATCTCCACTTCCTTCCCCTGAATAAAGGAGAGACCACAAGGAGAGGTGGTATGGGAAAAGGAAAAGAGAAAGAAATAGTATTTTGTGAAGCGGTAGGTCAGGAAGTTAATAAATCATATCGATGTCCTGATATAGAACGATGTGAGGATTGCAATGAGTTGAAACTAAAATCGAAACCAAAAAAGCCTTACAAAAAAAGAAAAGGCTTAAAGCTTGACACTAAAGTCCTACCTTTAAATGAATGGGATACACTTATCAAAAGATACCCTTGTTTTAAAAGACATCAGATAAGTGAAAAACAATCTACCAACTTAAAGGCTGATGATATATGGGGTAACTGCTTAAAAGAGAAAGGCAAGACAACTTTTGAGCGATGCCTCGAATGTGAAAAAAGGGACAAAAAGAAACAAAGAGCCAGAAAACATCCTAAAAACCTTTTCAAAGATAAAACTGGAGTTACCTTTTCAGAATGGCTTGATAGAGGGCAAACATCTCCTACATTCTTACACCATCTTAAAAATTTTAAAGATGGCTTTTTAAAAGACAGAAGGGTTAATGAGAGTCATATCTTAAGGCTTTTAATCCATGCCTATAAAACAAATGGGATGGAAGGTTTTAATAGAACCCTTAACAAGCTTAAAACTCATATTGTCTTAGCAAATATTTATAAAGCAAAAGGAGAGGAAGGACTTAAGGAAACAATTCCACTAAATATGAGTGATATAAGTGTGGAAGCAACAATTTCATATTTTAGGGGTATTCCAGACATTGATGGCGATATTGAAGACACGAAAAAAGAACTTGAGGTTATTATTGATGCGTGGTCAGTTGGAGAGATGGAGTTAACGATTAAAGATTTTGAAGCAAGGCCGACATACTGGACAAAGAAATATAACAGCATAATTACTCTCATACATGGCAATCCTTCTGTGATTAGCCTTCCATTTGTTAATAAAGCCTTAATCAGTCTTATCAAATGCTATAACACAGCTGATAGAGGCTCAACGACTTTAAAGAAAATAAAAAAAATCTGGGAAGATATTTTACCATCAAGAAGAGGAGGCAATATTCCTTACCCTTTAGAGGAAATCCAATACTTACTTGAACTTGCCAAAAGGGAAGGATACACAAAAAAGGAAGCTATAAAAGTAATAAGTCAAGAGTTAGGTATAAGCTTTAGCAAACTCAAACAAAAACCTCGATAACAGAAAATAAAAGGACAAAGTTTTTCAAAAACTTTGTCCTCTCTCTTGAAACTCCTTTATTTTCAAGCCTTTACAGAGACCCTTGTTAAAAAACTCAATTATTTTACGGTTTAAACCACTCCACCATCCTTATAATACCACTATAGCAAATTAGCAAAAAGGAGGTTGGTAAATGAAAAGAAAAACTACATCAGCAGGATCCGCAAGAATTCCTATTTTAGACTTTCACTTAGCTTCCTTTCACCTTTATCACGGAAACACGCCTGAGCTTGAATTACAGGGGACACGAGTCATTTTTTGTTTTGAGCCAAACGACACTTTTTATCGGTTAACGGCTCTTTACAACAAAAACGAGTTTATCGGCTGTCTTGACTTTGTGAAGGCTCAAAGACAGTTGAGGGCTATGATGTTAAGCCTCAGGGAAGGTGCAAAATGAACTTACATCTGCAGAGCCTTAGAGGTGAGTTGAGAAGGTTTTTGAAGGAGTTGCTGGTTGATTTGGCATGCAGATTTTCAATCCTACGGCCTGTTGTTACTTTTCTCTTCAGGCTTTTCAGATTAAAGGGGGTGTAAGATGACAGATAACATCAAGTCACTCAAGGAGCAATATTCTTTGACTGTCTACAGGCATTATTTCCCACAATGGCGGAACGGAAAGAACATTAGATGTTTTGCACATACTGACCAGAACCCTTCCCTCAGCATTTATCAAAAGGATGGTGAGCATAGACATTACTGTCATGCTTGCAAAGTTTCAGGAGATTGTCTCGACCTTATCGGGTGGTTTGAAGGCATATCTGAGGTGGAAAAACAGGTAGAGCGATTGAAGGAGATAGCGGGTATACGGGAAACCGAAAAGAAGATAGTTAAGACCTATGACTATACTGATGCAAACGGTAAGCTTATATTCCAGGTCCTCAGGTATGAACCCAAAGATTTCAAGCAAAGAAGACCAGACCCAAACAATCCAGGCAAATGGATATACAACCTCAACGGAGTTTTTCTAATTCCTTACAACCTTCCTCAGGTTGTCAAATCAGATTATAGCTTTATTTGTGAGGGTGAAAAGGATGTGGAGAGCCTTAAGGCGTTGGGTATTGTAGCTTCCTGTAACCCTATGGGAGCGGGTAAGTGGCGACCTGAATACAATGGGTGTTTCAGGGGGAAGAAGGTGTATATCATCCCTGATAACGAGGCCGAAAACATGCATTACAGGTTGCAAGGAGTTTAAAAGGCATTGCCAAAGCAATCAAGATTATAGAACTTCCAGGGCTTAAAGAGAAACAGGACATTTCAGACTGGTTAGAGGCTGGCGGAACTAAAGACAAGCTTGCTGAGATAGTTAAACAGACCCCTGAATGGACAGGCAATACTCTTTTAACATCTCTTATTAAGTGGAACGATATTTATACACTCAACACTGATACAGAATATTTGCTTGAAAAACTGATACCAGAAGGAGCGATAACATTGTTTTTCGGTAAGGGCGGGGTAGGTAAAACATCTCTGGCCCTTCAGATAATTCATGCCATAGCAGAAGGGAAAGACTTTTTAGGACTAAAAACAAAGCAGGCAAGTGTTGTCTTTGTAGATATGGAAAACCCTTTAGGCGTTTTGAGGGACAGGATAGTGCATATAGGACACTCGGATAACATCCTTATATGGCATGGTAGTTGTGAACCTCCACCCCCACGATTAGACCGTGAGGACTTTATCCGATACTTTGACCTTCCTAAAGGGCTGTTAGTCTTTGACACCTTGAGGGCGTCATTTTTAGGGGATGAAAACAGTAGCCAGGATGTTGCTGTAGTTGTTGACAGATTGAAGCAACTTAGGGATAAGGGATATACAGTCTTATTACTACACCACACACCCAAAGGCAATGACACTATTTACAAAGGGTCTACGGCCATTATAGACCTTGTTGATAATGCCTTATGTCTTGAACCCTTAAGGGATGATGAACAGGGGGACTTTGACCCAGAGATGGTCTACAAATTTGGAACAAAAATAAAGACAAGGTTTGAGCCTTTTAGTATACATCTTCAATTTGACCCTTCTGTAAAAGGCTTTAAAATTGCTGTTGACCCTGTAGAAAGAACCCTTGCTAATATGCATGACCTATTATCCGAAAAAGGCAGGTTAAACTCTAACCAATTTTATGAACTGGTTAGGAATGAGCTTGACATCAGAGGCAAAAAACGAGTGTTTGACTTATTCCGAAAAGGTGAGGGCAGGTATTGGGAAACAGAGCGAGAAGGAAAGGCTCTAATTTATCGGTCCAAAAGTCCAGATATATATAGAGAGACTTTTGGACCGATAGGTCAAAAGAACGGTCCAACTCCACTTGACACGAACAAGGAGCAACCCCTTGAAAATACTATAAAGTCCAAAAGTCCAGATAGGGTTGGGACTTTTGGACCAATAGAGCAACAGAACGGTCCCGACAAGTCAAAAATTAGTGAGACCGATGGACTGATAATAGACTTAACTGGTGTTGACTTTGAGGTGATAGGGGAATGCGATACAGGGTTTTAGAGAATTTCAAAGTCAGGACTACAGGCAGAGAAGTAGAACTGCAACAAGGGCAGATTATCCAGTTAGACAAGGATAAAGCTATCCCACTCATAGAGGCGGGTAAGATAACCCCTATAGAGAGGGTAGCCTATAAAATCTATTCAGAGCTTTTGGGCTGTTATTTATGGGTAGTAGGAGATGATGAGGGAGCTGATCTATTAAGGTCTCAGGGTGTCACAGAAACCATTTACACAACGGATGAGGTAAGGAAGTTGAAGGGCCTGAGTAAAGAGACCCTGAAGAAGATACATGAAGTTAAGACTGAAATTGAAAACTCAACGATTATTGATGTAAGACCAAATGGAAACAATTCGGGTTTGGGTCCTTCTTCGGAAAAGGGGCTTACGGGCAGGCAAGCCCGCAAAATTCCGTTAGGCAAGAAATAAAATTTTAGGGGGTGGTATTCATGAACAAGAACCAATTAGCAAAAACTCTTGGAGTTAGCCTATCTACAGTTGACAGATGGTTATTAAAAAAAGACTTTCCAGCAAAAAAGGTTGGCAAGGAATATGACTTTGACCTTGAAGATGTCTTAAGCTGGATAGAGAAAAGAAAAAGTAACCTTGAGCCAATCTCTGAGCAGGCTTCTGACATTCCGATAATCCCTGCTAATTTAATTACTGGATGCGTATTAATTGCTTTCACTGACTTTTTGGTAAAAGAGGGTAAGTTAGACCCTAAAGACTCTGAAGGCTTAATTTTCAAATTCCTGAAAAAGAAGCCAGTAGAGCTAAGAGAGATTGAGCAGGATGTAAATGAAACTTTCAAACTATTAGAAAAGAAAAAGAGATACTACAGCTAACATATGGAAGTTAGATTTACTTTACCACCTGAACTTATAGACCAGATAGCACAGAGGGTTGTTGAACTCTTAAGACCCTTGCTACCAGGCAATGGTAAGGCTGAACCTGATACTATCTTTACACCAGAGACCCTTGCAGAATACTTGCAGGTTGACACTTCATGGGTTTATAAGCAGGTATCCTTAAAGGCAATCCCTTATTTCAAGACAGGCAAATACACCAGATTCAGGAAGTCAGCTATTGATAAGTGGATAGAGACCCAAACAGTAAGACCTCTGTCACCTTTAAGGCTGGTAAAAAATACAAAGTGAACTGCTGATTGATAGTCAAACTTCTATAAAAAAAAGTCATTTAAATACAATAAGTTTTTAGCAACTGTATAGTAAATTGTATACTTGACAAAGGATAACATAGTTAACTATAATTAGATATGAATTTTTGGACACCAGAGGATATTAAGAACCTTAAGCGTAAGTATGGATTATCTCAAAAGAGGCTATCAGAGCTTTTGGGGGTATCAAGAATCCATATTTACTATCTTGAAAAGGGGGTGAGAAAACCGAGTAAGACATTAAGGCTTTTACTGGACTGTATTGAAAGGCAGTTAAAAGAAAACGAAAAAGGAAAGGAGAGTAAAAAACATGGCAAGAGGAATTTATAAGCGTGGCAGAATTTACTGGATAAGATATGCAGGGCTTGATGGTAAAATTATTTACGAGTCATCAGGCAGTGATAAGTTTAAGGATGCAGAAGCCTTACTTATCCAGAGAAAGCAAGCCATTAAAGAAGGTAAACAGCCAGAACCACTTAAGAAAATTGCAAACCATACCTTTAATGAGCTTGTGGATGAATACATCAAATGGGCTGAAAGGCAGAGAAGCTTTAGAAGTAAGCAGGGCTTTATAAAACAATTAACAGAAGCCTTTGGAAACATCCCACTAAGAAGATTCAACACTATGTTAGTAGAACAATACCAGACAGAAAAACTAAATAAAGGCAATAAACCTGCTACTATCAACAGACATATAGCCACACTAAAACACATGCTGAAGAAAGCGGTTGATTGGGACATGGTTGAAGAAGATACCTTAAAGCGTGTCAGAAAGGTAAAGCAATTACCTGAGAATAACAGGCGGTTAAGGTATCTTTCAGCAGAGGAATGCCAAAGGCTTATCAGCCATTGTCAGGGCATCACAAAAGCAATTGTAATCACTGCTCTTAATACAGGCATGAGGAAAGGAGAGATATTAGGGCTTACATGGAACCAGGTTGACCTTAAACATGGCTTCATACTCCTTGACATAACAAAGAATGGTGAGAGAAGGGAAATACCAATAAATGAGACCTTAACAGACACCCTACAGGGTTTAACCAGAAGGGTAGATATTCCCTATGTCTTTTATGACCCTGTTACAGGAAAGCCTTATAAGGATATTAAAAGGAGCTTCCAGACAGCATTGAAAAAAGCAGGGATTAAGGACTTTCACTTTCACGACCTGAGACATACCTTTGCAAGTCATCTTGTAATGGCAGGAGTGGATATAACCACAGTTAAGGAACTGTTAGGACATAAGACCCTCACCATGACCCTGAGATACTCACACCTTGCACCAAGCCACAAGGTTAAAGCCGTAAACATCCTTGATAATACTATCAATGAGGGGTCAACTATACAAAAACTATACAATTTAGAAAAAAAGGAGTTAGCGATAAATGCGTAACTCCTTGATTTTACTTGGTGAGCCGTGGAGGATTCGAACCTCCGACCCGCTGATTAAGAGTCAGCTGCTCTACCTGCTGAGCTAACGGCCCACAGTATATAGTAAAACAAAAAAATGTCTTTTTCGTCAACTCGCTTATATCCTGTTGTCTATCCTGAATATCTGACCGGTGATGGTCTCTGTATTTATGAGAAAAGCAATAAATTCTGCCACCTCTTCTGGATTTGTAAGGGTGTTGAGGAGACTTTCCTTTATAGCATTTTCAAGGGCCTTTGGTGATGACCTTCCCATGTCTGTATCCATGTACCCAGGGGCTAAAACATTAACCTTTATACCTTGCATGGATAATTCCTTTGCAGCACTAAGACTCAGCCCGATCACTCCTGCCTTTGAGGCACTGTAGGCTGTCTGGCCAGCCTTTCCTCTAATGCCAGAGTAAGAGGTTATGTTTATAATATGACCCTTTGTTTCAGCCAGAAGAGCTGAAAATGTTAAGATTGTGTTAAACATTCCTTTCAGATTAACATTGATAACTTCATCCCAGGCATTTTCTTTTAGCTTTATGAGAAGCTCATCTTTGAGGATTGCTGCATTGTTTATAAGCACATGAAGGATACCAAATCTTTCTTTAATAAAGTCAGCCATTCTTATACATTCGTCCATTTTTGATATATCAGCTTTAAAAGTGATACAGCCCAGCTCCCTTAATGTTTGTGCCTCTGGTTCTCCTTTTATGTAATTAGCAATAACAATATGACCTTTCTTGTGAAGGCTCAGGCTTATTACCCTTCCTAATCCTCGAGTGCCGCCAGTGATAAGACATATCTTTTTGTTCATGGCTTTATTTTATCTCCTTAATGGCTCTATGGAGGTGCTCAAGGTCTTCCTCTGAATGGGCTGCTGTAATGGTAAATCGGAGCCGCGGGACCTGCACTGTAGGAGGCCTTATGGCTGGTGCATAGATACCTTTATCAAAAAGCCTTGAAGAAAAATTGAGGCAATCCTCTATGTTTTTGAAGAGAACAGGGATTATAGGGGTTTCAGAAGGGCCTATTTCTAAGCCAGCATCCTTGATTATCTTTATTGCCAAATCCCTGTTCTTCCATAATCTTTCTATTGGAGATTTATCCTTTTCTATTAGCTCCAGGGCCTTCAGGCTTGCACCTACAACAGAAGGTGGAAGGCATGTTGAATATATAAATCCCCTTGCCTTATTTATGAGCCAGTCTATTATGGATTCTTCAGCAGCTACAAAGGCACCAAAGGAGCCAAGAGCCTTTGAGAAGGTTCCCATCTGTATAATGTATGGTCTATGGGATAAACCAAAATGTTTTAAAGAGCCATGACCGCCTCCGAGGACACCTGTTGCATGGGCATCATCAATATAAAGAAGGGCATTATATCTCTCAGCAATTCTTAAAAGATCAGGGACTGGAGCAATATCTCCATCCATGCTGAAAACAGAATCGGTAACAATGAGCCTCCTTCCCCCTTCATTTTTTATCGAATAAAGAAGCTCCTCAAGATGACCTGTGTCTTTGTGACTGTATATAAATACCCGTGCCCTGCTGAGACGACAGCCATCTATGATACTTGCGTGATTCAGTTCATCACTAAAAATATAATCACCTTCTTCCATAAGACAGGCAATGGATACTACATTGGCGATATATCCTGAATTCAATAATAGCGCCTTTGGAGTGTCCTTAAACGAGGCAATCCTTTTTTCAAGAGCTTTATGAAGTTCTGTGCCTCCTCCGAGAAGGCGAGAGGCACCAGCACCGGTGCCATAATGAGAGATGGCACTAAGAGAAGCCTCTTTAAGGAGTTCATTGCTTGCAAATCCGAGATAGTCATTAGAGGCAAAATTTATTAATTCCTTGCCTTCTATAATTATCCGTGGACCTTGTGGAGTCGATTTATCCTTGACTGTCCTTAAAAGCCCTTGACACTCTAAATCCCTAAGTCTTTTTTCAAAAAAGTCAATAGGCATTTCTATTTCTCCTTTTCAGTTAAGATATATGAATCCTTTATATATGATAAATCATAGCTGCCCTGATACGCACATTTCAAAATAAAGCTTAAAGCTGGAGATAAACGAGAGGCAAGGTCTTCTATAGTTCTGAGATATTAAAGGATTTAGAGGACTTTCTTTTTATACGATCTTTTTGTAAACAGATATATATACAGGCTTAAAGCCCTTTCTATTCAGCAGGGCTTCTGAATGACCCAGGAAGAGATAGCCACCTTCTGAAAGATGATTGTAAAATTGATTAAGAACATATTCCTTCATTTCCTGAGAAAAATATATCATTACATTTCTGCAGAAGATGATATCAAAGTCTTTCATTACAGGATAGAACTTGTCTTTCAGATTAAGTCTTTCAAATCTAACCATCTCCTTTATAAAATCTTTAACCTTTATCATTCCTAAATACTCACCGGCGCCTTTAAGAAAATATTTTTTCAGGTATGTAGGTACAAGATTTCCAGGAAGTTGTTCTTCTTCGTATATACCGAGTTTTGCAAACTCGATGGCAGATGTTGATATGTCAGTTCCAAGTATTGTGACCTCTGGCCTTAAACCATTTAGTTTGATTAATACCTCATATATTGATATTGCTATTGAATAGGCCTCTTCTCCTGTTGAGCATCCAGCACTCCATACATTAATTCTTCTTTTATTTATCATTTCTGGTAGGCATACATCCTGAAGAAATTTGAAATGATATTCTTCTCTAAAAAACTTTGTTGTATTCGTTGCTACGCAATTCAACATCTGTATAAATTCTGAATGGTCTTTCTTTATAAATTGGTAATAGTGATAAAAACTCTCTATGCCGAGACTCTTGAGTCTCCTCATAAGGCGGGACACAAGAAGATTCTTTTTCTGATAAGTCAGCCTGATTCCTGAGGCCTTATAAATAAGGTCAGAAAATAGATAAAAGACCTCATCAGTAAGCTCAAAATTAAAAGTCCTTGAAGTGATTACCTGATCTTCCATCGCCCTTTGCAGCCCCTGTCTTTTTTCTTTCAGAGATTATTAAATTTGTGCGAGAGTTTTCTGCCTTATTAGTTCTGTTTTTGACAAAAGTGGTTCTCTTATAATGGTCTCTTCTGTTTTAAAGAATGAAACAAGTTCAAGTAGGGCCTTTGCCTGTGAGGCGAGTTCTTCTGCGAGGGAAGCAGTTTCCTCCACGATGGAGGCATTCTGCTGGGTAGTCTGGTCTATCTGAGACAGGGCTATATTGACCTGATTTACTCCTGAGGCCTGTTCTGCTGAGGCAGCAGCGACTTCATCCATGAGGAGGGCGACCTTTTTAACGGAGCTCATTATAGCCTCAAGTTTTTTCTGCAAGTCATTTGAGAGCTCCACACCTTTACTGGCTTTTTCGACACTTTCCTGAATGAGCTGGGTAATTTCCTTTGCAGACTGGGAGGCTCTTTGGGCAAGATTTCTTATTTCTGCGGCAACTACAGCGAAACCTTTACCATGTTCACCTGCCCTTGCGGCTTCCACGGCTGCATTGAGGGCGAGGAGGTTAGTCTGGAAGGCAATTTCTTCTATGACATTTGAGATATTTGTAATTTTTTGAGCTGCACGATTGATTTCATCCATTGCCTTAATTGTATCTGTCATTGCGACCATACCAGCTTCTGCAGATTGTCTTGCCTCCTGTGCGAGTTTATTTGCCTCTTTTGCATTTTCTGCTGTTTGTTTAATAGAAGCCCCCATTTCTTCCATGGTAGCTGAGGTTTCTTCTATTGAGGCAGCCTGTTCAGTTATTCTTTGGGAGAAGTTCTGAGAGGCTTCAGCTATCTGCTCGGAGGCAACTGATACCTGCCTTGATGATTCAATTGTCTGGGATATGATATTCTTTATCCTTTCTATTGTACTATTGAGTCCTGAACTCATGAGACCTAATTCGTCATTGCTGTAAACATCTATTGAACCTGTAAGGTCTCCATTCTTCATTCTTCCTATCCATCCTGAAACACCTGTAAGGTTTTTTCTAATAGGATTGATAATGTATATGATAGCACCTGCAATGAGCATACTAATTATAAATAAATACACAATAATGGAGGTACGCGCCATTTTCACCTGGCCATTTTTAATATTTTCAATATTAGTTTCTATTAATTTTTTAATACCGAGTCTCATCTCTGTAAGATTATCCTGGACCTCTTTCAGATATTGAAGGGTCTCTTCCTGATAAATCTTTTTTGCGAGTTCTGTGTTCCCCCCTTTTACAGCAGTGACTATCTTCTCTGCTGTTGCATGAAGTTTTCTGTGGGGTTCTTCAATCCTTCTGAAGGGTTCTTCAAATTCCCTGTGAGGTTTGAAGCTGTAATACCACTTTCCAAGATTGCACTGCGTATGGTCAAGTTGGCCTGTAAATTCTTTACCCAGGGCAATTGTGCCAACACCCAGAGATTCTGCCCATTTGAAATGATCTATTGTGACACTGCCAAGAAGGGCTTGAAGCTCTGGATATTCTTCGAAGGCCTTTAATTGTTCCTCTGTCCTTTTGAAGTTCCACTGAAAGAATATGGCAAGTCCTATAAGGATGCCTGCCACGCTACCAATGCCCACATATAATTTTTTTGAAATAGTCATCTGTACCTCCCTCAAAATTCTTTAAATCCACCCTCTGTGCCCAAAGGAATTCTATCTGCCCTGTTTATTTCTTTTTTTGCTGGTGCTCTTGATGGTAAGGGCTTCTTTGTAGTTATTAGGACAGGCTGCTGAATCACCTCCTTCCCATTTAATTTAAAGAATGAAACAAGTTCAAGTAGGGCCTTTGCCTGTGAGGCGAGTTCTTCTGCGAGGGAAGCAGTTTCCTCCACGATGGAGGCATTCTGCTGGGTAGTCTGGTCTATCTGAGACAGGGCTATATTGACCTGATTTACTCCTGAGGCCTGTTCTGCTGAGGCAGCAGCGACTTCATCCATGAGGAGGGCGACCTTTTTAACGGAGCTCATTATAGCCTCAAGTTTTTTCTGCAAGTCATTTGAGAGCTCCACACCTTTACTGGCTTTTTCGACACTTTCCTGAATGAGCTGGGTAATTTCCTTTGCAGACTGGGAGGCTCTTTGGGCAAGATTTCTTATTTCTGCGGCAACTACAGCGAAACCTTTACCATGTTCACCTGCCCTTGCGGCTTCCACGGCTGCATTGAGGGCGAGGAGGTTAGTCTGGAAGGCAATTTCTTCTATGACATTTGAGATATTTGTAATTTTTTGAGCTGCACGATTGATTTCATCCATTGCCTTAATTGTATCTGTCATTGCGACCATACCAGCTTCTGCAGATTGTCTTGCCTCCTGTGCGAGTTTATTTGCCTCTTTTGCATTTTCTGCTGTTTGTTTAATAGAAGCCCCCATTTCTTCCATGGTAGCTGAGGTTTCTTCTATTGAGGCAGCCTGTTCAGTTATTCTTTGGGAGAAGTTCTGAGAGGCTTCAGCTATCTGCTCGGAGGCAACTGATACCTGCCTTGATGACTCCACAATTCTTAACATAATACTTCTTAAGTTGGTCAGAATATTATTGAATTTATCCTTAAGGAAATTTTTCTCATCAGTTATTAAGTTTTCTTCACTGAGTTCCCCTCTCTGAAGAGTATCAAAACACTGAAGGGACTCCCTGATATTCTTCTGCACAAGTTTATAGATAATTAGCAAAAATGCAACAAATCCCATAAGGGAAAGAGCCATAATCCCTATCAGAATCTTTTCACTTCTATTCATAAGGTCATCATTTTTTACCAGTGTCTCGTTAAAAACACCTTTTTGTTCCTTTATCAGGTCAAGCAATATACTCCTCACCTCTCGCCATTTAGGGGTCTCCACTTTAACCAGAAGATTGATAGCTTCATTCTTTTTACTTGATATAGCAAGCTCCTGTATTCGAGTTTTAAGCTCATGATCTTCTCTCCATATATCTCTAACCTTTTCGAGGGCACTCCTTGTATTGCCTGTTGCAACAGATATTGATTCGTCAAGTATCTTTATGAATTCCTCATGGGCCTTTTTGTAATTTCCTTTAGCTGTCTCATCTTCAGGATTGAGGAGTATATTCCTTGTTGCCTGGCCTGTCTGGAGTCCGAGGCCATAAAGTTCAAATGTATTAAGCAGTAGGGTCTGGTCAGTATTTATCATCTTTTCTATTGAAGACCTTACCCGGGAGTTAAGGGTTATGAAGAGGGAAAGGATAACAGCAATAACAGCAATATTACCTGCTGCCACAACAAATAAGAGTCTTTTGATATTCATAGGAGAGCCTCCTCGATTTATTCTGCTACTGCCTCTTCATTACCTCCCTCATCTTTATCTTTTAAGTTTTCCTGTATTATTACAGCCTCTTCTTCGGATATAACCTTATTGATATCAAGGAGAATTATGAGTTTTTCTCCGCCATTATCCTCACCTTTAACCCTTATAAGCCCTTTGATAAAATCAGTTCTGATTCTTGTACCAAACTCAGGTGCTGGCATGATAGATGAACTCGGGATGTTTATTACATCAAAGACATCATCAACAATAAGTCCCATAAGGGTATTCTTGAATTCAGTCACAATTATGCAAGTATGTTTTTTATAAGAACCTGTCTTCATATTGAATTTTGTCTTCAGGTCAATAACTGGTATAATGGTGCCTCGCAGATTGATAACGCCCTTCATAAAGGAGGGGAGGTGAGGGACTCTTGTGATATTTGTAAGTTCTATGATTTCCTGAACTGATAAGGCATCTATGCCGTAGTTTTCATCATTAAGGGAAAAGGTTACATACTGTGATTGCTCAATATTTTCTTTTATTAAGGCTTCCATCATGCCTCCCAGACATTTTATGTAATGATAGCCCCTTCGGTTATGGAAGTTTCAAAAAGCCCTGCCATATCAAGGACGAGCGCCACCCTTCCGTCTCCAAGGATGGTGCACCCCCCTATCCCCTTGATTTTTGGCAGGGCACCCCCAAAGTTTTTAACAACAACCTGTTGTTGCCCTATGATTCCGTCCACTGCGAGTGCTATCTTCCTCCCTTCATGAGCTGTAACAATCGCTATTTCTTCCCGGGTGTATTCTTCACCATTATTTAGACCCATTATTTCCTTGAGTCTTATTACAGGTATCTCCTCTCCTCTTACATGAAGAAACTCTATATCCTCATTGAGGGTATTTACCTCTTCCTTATTGATCCTTACAAGCTCGATAACTGACTGGAGCGGGACAATATATACCTCTTCACCTGCCCTTACAGTGAGTCCATCGATGATGGCGAGGGTGAGTGGTAATTTTATTGTAATAGTGGTTCCTACATCCTTTTTTGTTCTTATGTAAATCCTTCCGTTCAGGGATTCAACAGTCTTTTTTACTACATCCATACCAACCCCTCTTCCAGAGACTTCTGTAACACTTTCTGTGGTGGAAAAACCTGGAAGGAATATCAAATTGTAAATCTGTTCTTCTGGAAGCTCATCGCTATTTTTAAGAAGCCCAATGGATAAGGCCTTTCTTATTATTTTTTCTTTATCTATTCCTCTGCCATCATCTTCAACCTCGATATAGATAGAATCACCAACCTGATAGGCGCTCAGGTTTATCGTGGCAACTTCAGGTTTACCCTTCCAGAGTCTTTCTTCGGGAGACTCTATGCCATGGTCTATGGCATTTCTTATTAGATGTACAAGAGAATCTGAAATCTTTTCTAAGACTCCTTTATCAAGCTCTGTATCTTCACCGGTTATGAGAAGCTCGACCTTCTTGTTTTGACTCAAACCAAGTTCCCTTACGAGTCTATTAAATCTGTGAAAAACCTCTCCAACCGGGAGCATCCTAAGGGACATGGTACTTTCCTGAATCTGTCTTCCTATCCTCTTAAGCTGGCTGAAAAGGAATTGGATGTCATGAGAGCTTTTATTAAGATGGTAAGTCCTGCTATATTGATTAGTATCTATAAATCCTTCAAGCATTGAGTGGATTATTACCATCTCACCCACGAGATTAAGCAACTGATCAAGTTTTCTGAGGTCAACCCTTATAGTAGAAGTGACAGCCTGCCTGAAGGAGTATATTCTCTTTTCTGTCTGCTCTTTGAGAGCTTTTTCTAAATTTTCTTTTGATACCTTACCTTTATCGAGTAGAATATCCCCAAGTTTTCTTTGTGACTTGAGTGCCTCTTCCACATCTCTTTCGGTGATGGTTCCAGATTTCATGAGGACCTCACCTATGAGAGGAACATCAACCTCAGCCTGACTAACGGGTATAATATTTATATCTTCTCCGAGGGTAGGCCCGAAAATTCTCTTGAAATCTTCTATACTTTTTTCAGTCTCAAGTAGGATGTCCCATCTGAGATATAATTTCTCGGGATTAAACTCTGAAAGAGCCGGGATGGCATCTGTATAGGCCTTTATGTTTATACATCTGCCGAAGGATTTAATGTCCTCTAATATCTTTGTAGGGTCTATCCCTTTTGCAATGATATCAGGGTCAGGTGATAAGATTATCTTAAAGAGTCTTTTTTGGGGGGTAGTCTTTATAGCCTCAAGTTCTTTTAAAAGTCCCTCGCATTCCCTGATGTCGAATTCTGATCCTTCAGAGACCTTCTGAAGCATCTTTTTGATAATGTCCGTTGAGGCGAGGAGCATATCTATAATCTTTTTTTCAACCTTTATACTTCCCTTTCTTAATAGGTCAAGGCATTCCTCAATACTGTGGGAAAAATCAGAAATATTCTTAAAACCAATAGAAGAACTCGTTCCTTTAATAGTATGGGCAGCTCTAAATATCCTGTTTAAAAGCTCTTTATTCTCAGGTTCCTTTTCGAGTTTTAAGAGGCCTTGCTCCATCTCGGAGACCTTTTCTGTTGCCTCTTCAGTAAACAATGTTACGAGTTGTTTTAACTCACCCTGAGAAAGCTCTTCCATTTTTCCTTCATCCAAGATGTCTCTGAATAACCTCAACAAGCTGTATGGGTGTAAAGGGCATCATCAACCATCCAGTTGCGCCTGCCTCTCTGCTTTTTGTGAGAAGGCCTTCATGGGAAGATATGGCTATGACAGGGATATAATTATATCCACGGCTACTTTTTAAATCCTTTATTATTTCAACACCCTCCTTTTTATCTGAGGAAAGGACAGTAATGATAAGGTCTGCACCCGTAAAATCAAGTCGATTGATAAGCTCTTTTTTGTCAGATACAGGTATAACCCTGTATCCAGCTATCTCAAGAACAAAAGAAAGAAGATTCCTCATTGCATGGGAATCTTCTACCACCACAACTGTTTTTTTCTTTCTTGCCACAGATTCTCCATCACAGATTTATTCCAAGTTGAGCTGTGATATTTTCAAGAGTTTGTGATTTCTGAACAGATAGTTTTTTTCCATTACTTTCACATTCCTTTACAGCGGCAAGTAACATCTGTAGTGCCGAAATATCAATATGATTTATATTTTGAACATCCAGGATTATCTCATCCCAAACCTTCATTGCAATCTTCAGGTCCTTCATAAACTGAGGCACCTGATTGATTGTAAGGTCTCCTTCAAATGTAACGATACCCCACATCGTGCACCTCCTTATTATCATGAGTAAACAAGAAGTGTGCCAGATTATAATAGCTTGATTTTTAATGGAAATATTTTGTGTGACCTCTGGAATATACTCCATAATTATGGAATGGATTCCAGAGATTATTGGAGATAACTACTGGAGGCCGTATTCCTTAATCTTTGTAAGGAGGGTCTTATAATCTATCTGAAGTATGGAAGCAGCCTTGGTCTTATTCCCACCTGAGGCCTTTAATGCCTGCTCAATCGCCTTTTTTTCTGCATCCCTTATGGCAATAGCAGAGAGTTCCTTGAGGGGCATAATAGGTCTTATTTCGCTGTTTTTCTTTTCAGGTTCAATGATGAATTGAATATGCTCTTTCTCAATTCTATTGCTTTCACAGATAAGGACAGCCCTCCTTATGACATTCTTCAATTCCCTTACATTGCCAGGCCATGGATATCGTTCAAGTAATTCCAATGCCTCATCAGAGATACCATTAATCCGTTTGTTTAATTCTCCTGCAGCCTCTATGGAAAATTTTTCTGCAAGGATGGATATGTCTTCCTTGCGATCTCTTAAGGGTGGTATATTTATAATGAACTCTCCCAATCTGAAGAAAAGGTCTTCCCTGAATTTCTTTTCCCTAACCAGTGCCTTTATATCCTTGTTGGTTGCAGCTATGATCCTTACATCTATATCAACTGGTCTTGTGCTTCCCAGAGGGAAAAATCTCTTTTCTTCTACTACTCTTAATAGTTTGCTCTGTACATATGGGGTTATATTCTCAAGGTCATCAATAAATATAGTTCCTCTGTTTGCTATCTCGAAAAGACCTGCCTTTTTCTTTTCCGCCCCAGTAAATGCACCCCTCTCATGTCCGAACAATTCGCTCTCTACAAGGGTTTCAGGGATTGCACCAAGGTCTACCGTGATAAAAGGTTCAGATGCCCTCCTGCTATGATTATGAATCGCCCTCGCAATGATGGATTTCCCGCTACCGGTCTCACCTTGAAGTATAACAGAAAAATCAGTCCAGGCAACCTGGTTTATCTGTTTTATAACGATCTTTATCGCTGGACTTTTGCCAAGCATCCATTCAAGGGAATGTTCCATTTGAGCATTGAGCCTTTTAACCTTTTTTTCAAGCGCTGTCTTCTGAATGGCATTCTTGAGGATAATCATAAGTCTATCTATCTTAGGTGGTTTAACAATAAAATCATAGGCGCCTTGTTTTATAGCCTCTACAGCAGTGGGTATATCTCCATAGGCAGTGATGAAGATAATAGGAACATCCGGATCAATCTTTTTTATATGCTGCATGGTTTCCATACCGTCCATTCCTGGCATATTAAGGTCAAGGAGCACGGCGAGGAATTCTGTTGTCTGAAATAGCTGTAAGGCATCAATTCCATTAGATGCCTCAATAGAGGTATATCCATATTTTGTAAGGATCTCCCTCAGGATATTTCTTATATCCGCATCATCGTCAACTATAAGGACATTATTCATATTTAAAATTATATAAGATTAATAACACTTATGGAATATGTCTTCAACTGTTAATTCCGACACCGAAACCGTTACTTTCGCCACCAATGTTGCCCCTTAAAACTTATGGTATAATAACATATGTCAAATTCTATCAAAAAGGCAGTGCTTCCAGCAGCAGGTCTTGGCACCAGGTTTTTGCCTGCTACCAAGGCATCTCCAAAGGAGATGCTTCCAATAGTGGATAAACCAATGATACAGTATGCTGTGGAAGAAGCCCTATCATGTGGTATCAATGAGTTCATAATAATAACGGGTAAACATAAAAGAACCATAGAGGATCATTTTGATTCAGCCTTTGAGCTTGAGGAGAATTTAAAGAAAAAGGGAAAGATAGATCTTCTCGAACAGATAATGATACTTAATCATGTTGATTTTGCCTATATAAGGCAGCGTTTACCCCTTGGCCTCGGTCATGCTATACTCTGTGCTATGCCTTTTGTTAAGGATGAGCCTTTTGCGGTGCTTCTGAGTGATGACATAATAGATTCAGAAGATACCCTTCTTCGAGACATGATTAAGATTTACGAAAAATACAGATCTCCTATTATTGCCCTTGAGGAGATTCCGAAGAAAGAGATCCATAAATATGGAGTAGTGGCTTATGAAAACATGAAAGATAAAGATAATGTAGTTAAGATTAGAGACCTTGTTGAAAAACCACCTCCTGAAAAAGCTCCTTCTAATCTTGCCATAATAGGAAGATACATACTTACCCCTGATATATTTGAGGTCCTTAAAAGCCTTAAACCCGGCAAGGGTGGAGAGATACAGCTTACAGATGGATTGAAGGGTCTTCTCAAGAAAAGGGAGATATATGGTTACCTTTTTAAAGGTAAAAGGTACGATGCTGGCAGTAAGCTCGGGTTTCTTCAGGCTACAGTAGAACTGGGGCTAAAACATCCTGAACTTTCAAGGGAATTTAAAAGGTATCTTCAGACTGTTATATCTGATATTAAATGACTATAAATGAACCTGAAGCTGAAAACATTTAGTATCATTGAGATGGGGGTAGCAAATGCTGAAGGCCCTCCGGTAGATGTCTATGAGACAGAGGATTCCCTTGTTGTAGAGATTGACCTCCCCGGTATCGAAACTGAGAAGATTCTCATTAAAGTATTTAATGATCTGCTCATTCTGGAAGGGCTCAGGCAGATGATTAAAGAAGATGTAAGATTTATCTGTATGGAAAGAAGTAGGGATGCTTTCAGAAAGATCATAAGGCTTCCTGTGGAGATAGAATCTGACAGAGGCACTGCTATTTATAATAATGGAGTTATTACTCTAAGGTTTCCAAAGATAAAAGCGAGAGTTGTAAAGATCAAAATCTCTAAGGGCACTGCTTTTCAAAACAAATTGAAATGAGCTTTTTAAAATGGGCCTAAGGAGTCGTCTTTAGTGCCTTTTGCCGATGGCGTAAGTAGTTAGACCTTATGCCATTTACAGTTTATCTGGACAGATATGATCATGAATCTAATAGAGATAAGATCAACAAGAGGTGATAGATAATGACACAGAAGGAAGAAAAGGATATAGTTATACCTGATACCCTGCCGGTTCTACCTGTAAGGGATATAGTGGTCTTCCCTTACATGATAATTCCTCTTTTTGTAGGAAGGGATATCTCTATTAAGGCGATTGATAGTGCACTCAACTCTCACCGTCTTATTCTGCTTCTTACACAGAAGGACCTTTCAGTGGAGACACCCGGGCCTAACGATCTTTACCAGATTGGAACAGTTGGCATGATAATGAGAATGCTGAAACTTCCTGATGGGAGGGTTAAGATACTTATCCAGGGATTAAATAAGGTCAGGGTTGTTAATTTTTCTCAGACAGAGCCTTTTTTAATTGCAGATATTGAGAAAATTGTTGAGCCAAAGATAGAGGAGATAACTATAGAGATAGAGGCTTTGATGCGGTCCGTAAAGGAGCTTCTTGATAAGGCAGTCTCCCTTGGAAAGACGATTCTTCCAGATGTAATGGTAATAATAGAGAATATTGACGACCCGGGAAGACTTGCAGATCTTATTGCATCTAACCTCGGTCTCAAGACAGAACAGGCACAGGAGATACTCGAGATAATAGATCCAGTAGAAAGGCTTAAGAAGATAAGTGAGATACTTACAAGGGAGACTGAGCTTCTCGCTGTTCAGCAGAAGATTCAATCAGAGGCCAGGACAGAGATAGATAAGGTTCAGAGGGAATATTTTCTCAGAGAACAGCTCAAGGCTATTCAGAAAGAACTTGGCGAGATGGATGAAAGGGCTGAGGAGATAGAGGAGTTCAAGAAGAAGATAGAAGAGGCAAAGATGCCCGAAAAGGTTCAGAAGGAGGCTGAGAAACAATTAAAGAGACTTCAGAAAATGCATCCTGATAGTGCTGAAGCTGCCACTGTACGAACTTATCTTGAATGGCTTACAGAACTTCCTTGGTCAAAATCAACAACGGATAATGTTGATATAAAGGTGGCAGAAAAGGTCCTCAATGAGGACCACTATGACCTTGAAAAGGTAAAAGAGAGGATTCTTGAATATCTCAGTGTAAGGAAGCTGACAAAGAAGATGAAAGGGCCAATACTCTGTTTTATTGGACCGCCTGGTGTTGGAAAGACCTCTCTCGGAAAATCCATTGCAAGGGCCCTTGGAAGGGAATTTGTAAGGATGTCCCTTGGCGGTGTGAGGGACGAGGCAGAAATCCGTGGTCACAGAAGGACTTATGTAGGTGCCCTGCCTGGAAGGGTCATCCAGGGGATTAAACAGGCGGGTACTAATAATCCTGTATTTATGCTTGATGAGATTGACAAGATTGGACTTGACTTCAGAGGAGATCCTGCTTCTGCTCTTCTTGAAGTCCTCGATCCTGAGCAGAATAATTCCTTTGTTGACCATTATCTTGGGGTACCCTTCGATCTGAGCAATGTAATGTTCATTACCACAGGTAATGTGGTTGATACCATACCTGCACCTCTCAGAGATAGAATGGAGATAATATATCTCAGTGGATATACTGCAGAGGAAAAACTTAACATAGCAAAAAAGTTTATCATTCCAAGACAGCTAAAGGAACATGGCCTCACAGCAAATGATATAAAGATAACAGATCAGGCAATTATGAAGACCATTACGGAATATACAAGAGAAGCAGGGGTGAGGAACCTTGAAAGGGAGATTGCAAATATCCTCAGAAAGGTTGCAAAACAGATTGCAGAAGGGAAAAAACAGAAGTTTCTTATAACTCCTAAAAATCTATCAAGGTATCTTGGTGTTCCTAAATATCTCCCTGAAGAAGAGGTGGAAAAAGACCTTGTTGGTGTTGCCACAGGATTGGCCTGGACAGAAACAGGAGGAGATATTATATATGTAGAGGCAACGACCATGAAGGGCAAGGGGAGCCTTATACTTACAGGTCAGCTTGGAGATGTTATGAAAGAATCAGCGCAGGCTGCCTTCAGTTATGTGAAATCAAGGGCAAGGAAACTCGGGATAGATGAAGATGTCTTCTCAAAAACAGATATCCATATCCATGTACCAGCAGGTGCTATTCCAAAGGATGGACCTTCAGCAGGGATAACAATGACAACAGCCATTGCCTCTGCACTCACAGGAAGACCTGTTAGAAGGGATATTGCTATGACAGGTGAGGTCACATTAAGAGGCAGGATTCTGCCTATCGGTGGGTTAAAAGAAAAGGCCCTTGCTGCAAAGAGGATGGGCATTAAAAATGTGATAATACCTGCAAGGAATAAAAAGGACCTTGAAGATATACCCAAATATATCAAGAAGGACATGAATTTTATTCTGGTTGAGACAATGGACGAGGTTTTGAATATAGCCCTGAGAAAGAATTCAAAATCAAAGACAGGAAAGACTAATCGGTGGCGCAAGTAGAAGTTGGTGAATGAACTTGAGATAATAGAACTGATCAGAAAAAGATTTTCTGTGCCACAAGTAACAGTTTCTAGTGGCGAAGTAACAGTTGGTGAGACTGCTGGTATCGCCACTGACAGACAGAATAGGGTACTGAAGGGAATTGGTGACGATACAGCAGTAATCTTCCCCTCAAAGTATCCCATTCTTTATACAACGGACATGATGGTTGAGGGTGTCCATTTCGATCTTACCTTCATGACATCCTTTGAGCTGGGCTTTAAACTTGTTGCAAGGAATGTAAGTGATATCTTTGCAATGGCTGGAGAACCCGAGTTCTTACTGTTAAACCTGTGCCTGCCCTTTAACAGGGAGATGAAGATTGAGAATTTTTTGGCTTCCTTTCTGGACGGGATAGATGAGTGTTTAAAAAGATATAATATCAGGCTTGTAGGTGGTGATTTTTCCTCGTCTCCTGACAGGATATTCCTATCGGCAACCCTTATAGGTACATCTCCAATGCCTGTCTTTAGGTCCGGTGCAAGGCCAGGAGATCGAATCTATGTAACAGGTACACTTGGTGATTCTGCCTGTGGCCTTGAGATATTAAAAAGGAAGGTAAAACTTCCCTCCGAGATAGTCACTCGTCTAATAAAAAAATATCTCATGCCAGAACCAGAGCCTGTTCATAAAAAGGTTTCAAGACTTAATGCAATGATTGATATAAGCGATGGCCTTGCTATTGATTTGTGGAGACTCTGCACTGAGAGCTCGGTGGGTGCCCTTTTATACGAGGATAAAATACCTGTATCGAGAGAGCTTAAAGAGGCAGCAAGTTTAATGGGTCTCGATATATTGAGTCTTGTCCTTTCAGGTGGAGAGGATTACGAACTACTTTTTACTGCTGATGTCCTAATTAGAGAACCAGACATTACGGAGATAGGTGTTATTAAAGAAAGGCCAGATATGGAAATAATTGGGAGTGATGGTGTTGTTAGGCCATTAAAACCTGAAGGGTATATTCACTCCGGGGCAAGGTAACAATTTCTTATGAGAGGTAAGATATGGGATAAGATAAGATTGATATCTTATATTAAGGAGCCTCCATGGAAGATTGCTCTTACCTTCAGTATTGGCATTTTTATAGGTATGTCACCTCTTATAGGATTCCACACGGTTATTGCCATAACATTAGCAATACTGTTCAGGCTAAACAAAATTGTCATCCTCATGGCGACTTATTTAATAAATCCATGGACAATAGTTCCTATCTACACATTCTCAACATTTATTGGAGCAAAGATACTACACCAGGAGATAAATATAAACATAAACTGGAGTTATGTTACCATCTCTGAGATTGTAAATAGTACAAGTGAACTGCTTTTACCCTTTATTATTGGTACACTTCTTGTTGGCTTTGTCTCATCTGTGTTAAGCTATATAATCATCTATGCTTTACTCACGAAAAGAAGGAGTTTATATAGAGACTCTGGGCTGTCCTAAGAATATAGCAGATTCAGAGGCTCTTAAAAAGAGGTTGCTTGAAGCAGGCATTCTATTGGCCTGTAGGCCAGAAGATGCTGAATTTATCATTGTTAACACCTGCGGTTTTATAGAGGATGCAAAGAGAGAATCCATAGAAGAGGTATTAAGGCTCAGTTCTTTCAAAAGCTATTCTAAACGGAAAGATAATTCACAATTATTACATACTCCATTAATAGCAAAAACTGCTACCCCACCACCAGGAACTGTTACTTCAGCTACTAATAATAGATACCTTCCAAAACTGCTAGTGATGGGCTGTCTTGTAAAGAGATACGAAAAGGAATTGAGGAAGGAGCTTCCAGAAGTGGATGCCTTCTTCAGACTGAATCAAGAAGAGGTTATAGCTTATCTTAAAGCCAACAAACAGCAATCAACTGCTACCATGCTCAGAGAAACTTTTACATCAGCCACTGAATTAAATAATCCTCCTTATGCCTATATAAAGATATCTGATGGTTGCAATAGAAGATGCAGTTTCTGTATTATCCCTAAGATAAAAGGTCCTTATTTTAGCATAGAACCCGAAAGGATTATTCAACAGGCTGAAGAATTAATATCAAAAGGATATAAAGAGCTTATACTCGTGGGTCAAGAGATAACCCTCTATGGCAGAGACCGCAGAGGTTTTCCTTCTCTTAGAGACTTGATAAGAAAGATAACAGCCATATCTGGAGATTTTTGGGTTCGGCTCCTCTATCTTCATCCTGCCAGTTTAACAGAAGATCTCCTTGTAGAAATCGCTTCAAATGAGAAGGTGTGCAAGTATCTTGATATCCCCTTGCAGCATTCTGAAGACAGGATATTAAGATTAATGAGAAGACCCGGAACAAAGGAACAATACCGAAGGCTTATCAAAAGGATACGGACTTTAATTCCTAATGTAACAATCAGAACAACCTTTATAGTTGGTTTTCCTGGCGAAACAGAGCAGGATTTCAAAGGGCTTCTGGATTTTATCAAGGAGATAGAATTTGACAGACTCGGTGTTTTTAAATATAGCCGAGAAGAGGGTACAGCTGCCTTTAACTTAAAGAATCAGCTATCCCGAAGGACAAAAGAGAAGAGATTTGCTCAAATAATGAAGCTCCAGGCAGAAATTTCATTCAAAAAAAATCTTTCAATGGTTGGTAAAAAGGTAAGAGCCCTTATTGATGAGCTTGATAAGACCGTGGCATACGGGAGACTTCAGTCTCATGCCCCAGAGATAGATGGCATAGTTATAATAAAAAATCCTGGTAATCTAAAGTTGGGTGAGTTCCATAATATTATTATTACAGGAGCCTATGATTACGACCTTGAAGCAATAGTAGCGAAGTAACAGTTCCTAGTGGCAAAGTACCAGTTGGTGCCGAAGTAACAAGGAGGCCCTTACCATATAATAGGCCATCAGATGACAAATAAGGAATTTATAAAAGAATGAATAATTTTAAAACCCTTCCATGGATTCATATAATACTGTTTATTTTAACAGTATTCTCAACCCTCTCCGCAGGTGCTATATGGGAAGGGATTGACATATTCTCTGAGCCATCAAGAATTTTAGAAGGCTGGCCCTTTTCCTTAACACTCCTAAGTATTCTTCTCAGTCATGAGTTTTCTCACTATATAGCATCAAGACTTCACAGAACAAAGGCGACTCTCCCATATTTCATCCCGGCTCCAACTGCCATAGGAACATTTGGAGCTATTATAAAGATGAAATCTCCCATAACAACAAGAAAGGCCCTTATAGACATTGGAGCGGCAGGTCCAATAGCAGGCTTTGTTATAAGTATTGTTGCTACAGTGATAGGTCTTAATATCTCCCAGGTTGTGAAGGCTGAAGAGATAAAAGGTATCGGATTCGGGTCATCTATCATCTTTTTGGTGATAACAAAACTTGTCGTAGGAGATGTGCCTGAAGGTTATGCCGTAATCCTCCATCCAGTGGCTTTTGCAGGATGGATAGGATTTCTTGTTACTTCTTTAAATCTTTTGCCCGTAGGCCAGCTTGATGGAGGTCATATAACCTATGCATTATTCGGACAGGCTCATAAATACATATCTAAAATCTTTGTAGTTATGCTCTTCATCCTTGGCCTTATTGCTTGGTATGGATGGCTTGTATGGGCTGGCTTATTAATAATCCTCGGCATAAAACATCCGCCTGTGCTTTTCTGGGAGGAAAGGCTAAACCTATCAAGACGAGTCACAGGGATAATCTCTTTTATAATATTTATTTTATCCTTTATCCCGGCACCCCTTCAAATCATTTCCTAAATAGACAATATAGGGTGGCAGAGCGATAGAGCCATTATCAGAGTATAGGTGGTAACAGTAGAGGAGTTGAAAATTACGGACAAATTTATTCCTTAAAAGCCTCCTGCTGGTCTACTGCTTTATTTTTGTTGTACTAAGGCCCTCGTCCACTATTGAAAAGACAATTATGCTCTTATGGCATAAAAATTAAAAGGCCCTCTGGGGGCTGAGGGCCTTTTGCTGGGCGGTGGGGGAACCCCCAGCACCTGCGTGAAATGGGAGGGTGCATCTCCACGCAGGTATATTTTAATTTTACAAGATTAAAACCTAAATTTCAATACCCCCGCGCTTCCTCAAAAATAATCTCTGTGAAATAGGCTGAAGATAGAGCAGCAGAAAATTATAGAATACATATTTCTTCCTTTAAAAACTATTGCTCTTCTGCTTTATTTTATAAAATCAGAACAACCCTATCCCTTATATTTACAGGCATAAGAAGGCTGTCCTTAGGGGTTCCACCGAGCATCTTTATAAATGATTCATTACCTTTAATCCTGAGGACAGGACCTCTATAATAGTTTCTGGTTTGTAGAACCTCTGAAAAAATGTATATTTCTTCCTCCGGCAGCTCAAATCCATCTACATTAAGTCCCTTTCCCTTCCAGCCTATTATCCTTGCATTTCTTATTAAGAATAACGCTGTTCTTGATGCTATCTTCTGTGCCTCATTCAGAATTATTGCTCCTACCTCATCTCTATCCTTTACATTACAAAAGGCATCTTTTACCTTGTTTACAGACTCCTCTGTAACCTCTTCCTCGACACCAGATTTTCTTTCTGAAATGCTTATATATAAGGTCTCTTTTGATACCATAATATTTTTCCAGTGCAAAAAGAAGTCTTAATTCAGTTAACACATATGGTACTATTTCAAAGCCTGTGGTGAATCTTAGTTTTTATATCCTTTGGGTTAAGCATAGCTACATGCAATCTTTTTTTATCTTTTTTAAAAGGGATGAGCTTATATTTATCAACTATTTCTTTGCTTAGGGCACCTATAACATCATCGGGTATTGAATTGAGTTCTTTAAGTGGGGCAGCTGGTAATCTGAAATATTTACTTAAAAACTGTAGAAGGTCTTCTTCTTTAAATTATGCCAAGTTCAATAAGATTTGTCCCGATCCCTCCCCCAAAAATAACCTGCCTCTCAAGGGCCATGGTAAGTTGTTGAGGTGTAATGAGATCTTCCTTAACTAAGCTCTCGCCGAGTTTCATATTTCTATGTTGTATTTTTTTAACCTGTATCTGAAGGATCTGAAGGAAAGACCGAGCAATCTTGCTGCGTCAACCTTTGTGTTCTGGGTCATTTTCAGGGCCTTGATAATATATTGTTTTTCTATATCTTCAACTAACTTATCAAGATTTATCCCCGTGGATGTCAATTCAGGCACAATAGGTCTTTCTTTGGTGTCCATTATAATCTCGGGAGGTAGGTCTTGTAAGGTAATCTCGTCAGATTTCGTAAGAAGACAGACCCGTTCTATTACATTTTCTAGTTCTCTGACATTTCCTCTCCATGAATAATTTTTTAGGGCCTCCATGGCCTCGCCGGACAGGCGCTTTCCAGGATGATATTTGTTAACGAAATATTCTGCAAGCAAAGGGATATCATCCCTCCTCTCCCTTAAGGGCGGGATATGAACTGGTATGACATTTAATCGATAATATAGATCTTCCCTGAACTTTCCTTCTTCTATCTCTTTTTTTAAGTCTTTATTTGTTGCTGAAATTATTCTTACATCCACCTTTATGTCTGTTACTCCACCAACTCTTCTGAATGTTCCATTCTCTATGACTCTGAGAAGCTTCGCCTGAAGACTTAAGGGCATATCTCCTACTTCATCAAGAAAGATTGTCCCTCCATCAGCTATTTCAAATAGTCCCTGTTTATTGTAATGGGCATCTGTAAAGGCTCCCTTCATATGGCCAAAGAGTTCGCTTTCGAGAAGACCTTCAGGAAAGGCTGCGCAGTTTATTGTAACAAACTCCCTGTTAGCCCTTTGACTTAACCTATGAAGGGCATTGGCAATCAATTCCTTACCCACTCCACTTTCTCCTGTAATCAGGACATTTGAATTGGACTCAGCAATCCTTGGAAGTGTTTCCATAAGGTTTTTCATTTTTTCGCTTCTATAAATAATGTTGCATAATCTTTGTGGTCCAGCTAGCCTCTCTGAAAGGAGAGAAAGCTTTGAGGTAATTTTTTTTCTCTCAAGGGCCCTCTTTATTACGACCCTTATCTCTTCAATCTTGAAGGGCTTTTCTATATAATCATAGGCACCAAGTTTTATTGCCTCAATAGCTGCCTCAGTGGTTCCAAAGGCTGTTATCATTATTACAACGGTATGAGGTGACACCTCCTTCGTCTTTTTTAGAACTTCAAAGCCATCAGCACCGGGCATCTTTACATCAGTAATCACAACATCGTATATGTCCTGTTCTAGCATCTCGATGGCCTCTTTTCCGTCCCTGGCGATAAAGGTCTGAAAACCTTCCTCCTGAAGGAATATCTCAAGGACATCTCTCATCCCTTTCTCATCTTCTGCTATTAATATCTTTGCTTTATCGTGCATAAGAGCTTCCTAATACCTGTTGCTTTGTTTTAAAGGTAAAACTACCTCAAAGGTAGCTCCAGAGGCCTGCCCCTGCCTATTAGTTTTGTCAAAACTCTTTACTGATATTTTACCATGATGTTCTTCTATAATCTTATAGGCAATAGCAAGACCGAGGCCACTTCCTGTCTCTTTTGTTGAATAAAAGGGATAAAAGATCTTTTCGAGCTCTTCCTCAGGTATACCCGGACCTGTATCAGAAAATAACACCACAACATTTCTGTTATCATGCCTAACGGAGATCTCGAGTCTCCCACCATCAGGCATTGCCTCGAGTGCATTATATCCAAGATTGAGAAAAACCTGTTTGAGCTGGGATTCGTCAGCAGCGATCTCAAGGCTTTGAGGCCCCAGTTTTTTAATCTCAATATTTTCTGCTCCATGTGAAGTCCTCAGCATTAAGATTACTTCATCCAGAAGGCCTATAAGATTAAAGCTTTTAATATTAAGTGGTACTGGCCTTGTATAAAGAAGAAAATCCGTTATTATTTTATTCAATCTGTCCATCTCCTTGAGGGCTATCTCCATTAATCTTTTCTTTTGTTCCTCGGGAATCCGGTCTTCAAGGAGTATCTCAATTGCACCTTTTAATGAAGCAAGGGGATTTCTTATTTCATGGGCTATGTTTCTGGAGAGTTCACCTATTGCTGCGAGCTTCTCTTTTCTTTTTGCCTCCTCTTCTCTTTTTTTAATCTCTGTGAGGTCCTGAAATACCCCTATTATTCCTGAAGAACCCTCAGCCTGAAAGTTATTGAGGGTGATCCCTATTATCCTTTCCTTTAGCCCGCTATCGGTTCTTGCTTTAATAATGCCTTCTGTTCTGAAGGGAAAGGTGGCACTGAGGGTCTTCTGACCGAGAAAAGGGAAAACCTCTACTAATCCCTTTCCTATCACCTCATCCCTCCTGAGACCTGTAATCTCCTCTGCTGGAGAATTAAAGGCGATTATCTTCCCTGAGATATCAGTAGTTACGATTCCACTTGGCACATTCTCTACGATCATAGTATTGAGGGCCTTGAGTTCTACAAGGTCATGTTGTGTTTTCTCGAGACTTTTATATGTCTTCTCGAGTCTACTTGTAAGATGGCCTGATAGATAGGCAACAAGATAAAGTGCAGAGATATGTATGAAGATGTTATACAAAAAATGGGTAACCTTAAGGGATGATTCATATCCTATTGGAATTATTCTATAGAATTGTAGATCCATAAGGGTGCCATAGAGAATACTGAGGATGGTTGCAAGTATATAACCAGCGGGCCTTCCAACTACAATGGCTCCCGCTATTACATTCAAGACCATAAGAAAGCTGAACCAGCTTTCAACGCCACCTGTCATGAAGATAAGAAATATGATTAATATTGAGTCAATAATGAGCTGAAGATAGGCAAATCTGCGAAGATTTTTAATGTATCTAAGCAGAAGGAGATAAACTATACTGAGAATGAATATACTGTAAACAAGATATTTGATAAGATGATAATAAGGGAATGGATATGGTCCTATCTTAAAAAGAATAAAAGAACCTAATAGGATTATAGTAAAAAAAACCCTGAAGAAGATTAGGCCTTTGACTTTGGTCACTTTATAAGGGTAATGAGCCTGAATATTGGTAGATACATCGCTATAATTATAAAACCAACTGTAGTGCCAAGGAATACCATGAGCAGGGGTTCCATCATTGCTGTAAGATTGGAGACAGCTGCATCAACCTCATCGTCATAGAAATCAGCTATTTTTGATAGCATCTGGTCAAGGGCGCCTGTTGATTCACCAACGGATATCATATGGTTTACCATCGGGGGGAAGACGCCCGATTTCATAAGAGGTTCTGCTAAGGTTTTACCTTCAGAAACTGCCTTTTTAACATCCCTGACAGCATATTCTATAACTTTGTTACCTGCTGTTTTTGCTGTTATATCAAGTCCATCCAGGATTGGCACCCCACTTGCTACAAGGGTGCCAAGGGTTCTGGTAAATTTTGCAACAGCTACTTTTCTAATAAGGATACCAAAAATAGGGAGCTTCAAGAAGATGGAATCTGTGATGTATTTTCCTTTCTCTGTCCGCCTTATCCTTATAAAGGCAATAACAAAGGCAACGATAAAGAGCACTATGGCTATGCCACCCTTACCTGCTAAGAAGCCGCTTATATCGATGACGATCTTTGTTGGTAGCGGTAAGGTTCCACCAAGCTGGGTAAACATCTTTGCAAATGTTGGCACTACAAATATCATTATTATTGCTACGACAATCACTGCAACACTCGTAACAACTGCTGGATAGACCATTGCTCCCTTGACCTTCTTTTTTAACTTCATTGCCTTTTCAATATAGGTAGCAAGCCTGTTAAGGATCGTATCAAGGATACCACCTGCCTCACCAGCAGCAACCATATTGGCATATAGTTCTGAGAAAACCCTTGGATGTCTTTTTAAGGCATCTGCAAAGGTAGAACCTCCCTCAACATCTGCCTTAACCTGTGAAAGGATACTGCCGAAATATTTATTTTCAACCTGTGTTGAAAGTATCTCAAGGGCCTGAACAAGGGGAAGTCCGGCATCTATCATTGTGGCAAACTGTCGGGTAAAGACTACTATATCCTTGTCTTTTACCCTTCCACCGAAAAGGCCGAATCCTTTTGCCTTTGCTTTTTTTTCTCTAACAAGGGTAGGGACGATTTGTCTCTGTCTTAACAGGGCTAAAACCTCTTCCTTGGAGGTAGCTGTTATCTCACCCTGTTCTATTGCTCCCTGCCTGTTTTTACCTGACCACTGCCATACTGTAGCCATATTATCTCCTTATCTGGGTAGGAGCTCCACCTGATACACCTGCCCTCTGTAGCATGTTTATCATCTCCTCAGGAACTGGCGACCTTGTGAGGGCATCCTCGTAGGATATTAATCCCTTCTGATAAAGTTCAAAGAGCGACTGGTTCATTGTCTGCATACCGAATTTTGCCTGACCAGTCTGCATCATAGAATAGATCTGGTGTATCTTATCCTCTCTTATCAGATTTCTTATAGCAGGATTCGGTATGAGTATCTCGATGGCAAGGACCCGGCCCTGTCCTGTCTTTTTTGGTATGAGCTGCTGGCATATTATTCCTTCTAATACAAAGGATAGCTGTACCCTCACCTGCTCCTGCTGATGGGGTGGAAAGACATCTATAATCCTGTTTATAGTCTGAACTGCCGTATTTGTATGGAGTGTGGCGAGGGTTAGATGACCTGTCTCGGCAACTGTAAGAGCAGCCTCGATAGTCTCAAGATCCCTCATCTCACCTATTAGGACAACATCAGGATCCTGTCTCAGGACATACTTAAGGGCATCCTTGAAGGATTTTGTATCAGCGTTTACTTCTCTCTGATTTATCAGGGCCTTTTTGTGTGAATGAAGATATTCGATAGGATCTTCAATCGTTATTATATGGTCTGCCCTTTCTTCATTTATCCTGTCTATCATGGCAGCAAGGGTTGTGGACTTACCACTTCCTGTAGCACCTGTAACAAGTATAAGGCCCCTTGGTTTTTTAACAAGTTCATTAATGATATCTGGAAGGCCAAGTTCCTTAAAACTCCTTATCTGCCAGGGTATTGTTCTTATAGCTGCTGCTACAGCACCCCTTTGCATGAATATATTTGCCCTGAATCTGCTGAGCCCTTTAACCCCAAAAGAAAGGTCCAGTTCAAGATTCTCTTCAAACCTGTGCTTCTGGGCATCTGTGAGAATGCTGTAGCATAACTCTTTGGTATCAGTTGCTGAGAGAGGAGGGAGATCAGGTATGGGGATAAGCTTTCCATCCACGCGTATCCTTGGTGGTGAACCTGTTGTGATATGTAAATCAGAAGCACCTTTCTTTACCATTACCTCAAGTAGTTCATAAAGTGTTGCCATTCAAGTTCTCCTTTATTCAGTCTTCAAGTCTTTCTAATCTCCAAAGGTGACCCTTAAGACCTCTTCTATAGTTGTTATTCCCTCTTTTATCTTTGTAAGGCCGCTCATCCTCAGGGTCTTCATTCCAAGCTTTATAGCAGCCTTTTTTAATTCTCCTGCTGAGGCGCCCTCAAGTATGAGGTCTTTAATCTCATCCTTGATGGTCATTACCTCGTAAAGGGCAATTCTTCCCTTATAACCTTTTCCATTACAGGCAGGACAACCTTTACCTTTAAATACCTTTATGGTCTTTGCCTCTTCCTCTGAAAAACCGAGTTTAACAAGTGCCTGAGGTGGCACATGTTCCTCTGTCTTGCATTTCTGACAAATCTTTCTGCATAGTCTCTGTGCAAGGATTAATATTACAGATGATGAGACAAGGAAGGGTTCAATGCCCATATTAAGAAGCCTTGTTATTGTACTTGGTGCATCATTTGTGTGGAGTGTGCTTAAAACGAGATGGCCGGTGAGGGCTGCTTTCACGGCGATCTCTGCTGTTTCGAAATCCCTTATCTCTCCAACCATGATGATGTCAGGGTCCTGCCTCAAAAAGGACCTGAGGGCTGCAGCAAAGGTCAGACCTATTTCCTCTTTTATCTGAACCTGATTAATGCCCATAAAATTGTACTCTACAGGATCCTCTGCTGTCATAATATTCACATCAGTCTTATTTAGATGATTGAGGGCTGAATAGAGTGTGGTGGTTTTACCGCTTCCTGTAGGTCCTGTAACAAGTATCATGCCATAGGGTTTTGATATGGCATCCATGAATTCCTTAAGCTGCTCAGGTTCGAAACCTAATTTTGTAAGATCTATCTGAAGGTTGGATTTATCAAGCAACCTCAGAACAACCTTTTCACCAAAGAGGCAAGGTAGTGTGGAGACCCTGAAGTCTATCTCCCTGTCTTTACCGAGTTTTAGTTTTATCCTTCCATCCTGGGGAAGTCTTCGTTCTGCAATGTCAAGCTTTGACATAATCTTTATCCTTGATGTAAGAGCATTTTTTATCTTTGTTGGAAGGGTCTGAACTGTATACATTACCCCGTCAACCCTGTATCTCACCCTGAGGGTGTTTTCATATGGTTCAATATGTATGTCACTCGCCCTCTGGTTTATGGCATTGATTAATATGGCATTTGCGAGCTTTACTATTGGTGCATCTACATCTTCAACAAACTCCCCCTCCTGTGCTTCTTCACCTCCTTCAACAACCTGAATTGCCGTTTCTGCAATCTTATCCATATCACTGAGATCAAAGTCTTCAATGTTTACTTCAGGGGTAGTGGCTGTGCCTTTTACCTGCTTGGTGGATACCGGTTCCCTTCCCTTAGAAGATACTACAAGTGATGCACCATAATATTTCGAAATTGCCTCTATAATTGCAGATTCACTCGCTACCACAACTTCAACATTGTATCCTGTGATAAATTTCACGTCATCTATTGCAAAAACATTTGTTGGGTCAGCCATTGCAATAGTTAGATTAGGTCCTACCCTCGTTACAGGTATAATAAGATGTTTCTGGGCGAGGTCTTTGGGAATAAGTTTGATTATATTTGGATCGATATTGTACTCAGAAAGGTTTATGGCGGGTACCCCATACTGCTTACTCAGGAGGTTTACAATCTTTTCTTCTGTAACAAATCCGAGCTTAATAAGTTTACTACCTATCCTTCCACCTTCTCGCTTTTGTAGCTCAAGGGCCTCCTTGAGCTGGTCGGGAGTTATTATGTTTGCAGAAACAAGCAGTTCACCTAATCTTAGTGCCATATAAAAAATAACATATTACAAAAAGATGGGTAATGTCAACTACATTTTGTAAATCCGCAACTTCTGCATACAGCACAGCCACCTTCATGCTCCACAGCACCGCCACATTCAGGGCAGCTTCCGAATGGTATGGCCTTTGAGGGCATGGTGTGCTTATTGTCTCCATTTCCAGAAGGCCTTTGGATTGCCCTGTATCTTTCAATGGCCTTTGCTATCGCATCAGAACAGCTGAGAATCCTTCCTCCATTGTGCCATGCTGGCTGATGGCAGGAGATACCCTTGAGCTGTTTTATTATTTCTTCAGGCTCTATATTAGACCTGAGCGCCAGACTCACGAGACGGCCTATCGCCTCTGACTGACTGGCAGCGCATCCCCCTGCCTTGCCCATATGGGTGAATACCTCAAATAGAGAGCCCTTTTCATCCTCATTAATTGTTACATAAAGATTTCCACAACCAGTCTCCATCCGCAATGTTGCTCCTCTCACGATCTCTGGTCTTTTTCTTGGGATAATCCTGTTAATTGCAGCATTTTGTGGCGAAGTAACATCTTCTTTAACCTTTGTTATTACCTGACTTTCCCGTGAACCATCTCTATAAACTGTAACACCTTTAGCTCCGAGTTCATAGGCAAGGAAATAAACCTTCCTTACATCATCAGGAGTTGCTGAATGAGGAAAATTCACAGTCTTTGAGACGGCATTATCAACATGTCTCTGAAAGGCAGCCTGCATCCTTATATGGTCTTCAGGAGATATATCATGGGCTGTAAGATATATTGCTTTTATGTCTTCAGGTATGTTTTTAAAGTGCTGTATGCTTCCTGTTTCAGCTATAGCTTCCATGAGCTCTTTTGACCAGAACCCTCTTTCCATGGCTTCTGTTTCAAAATAAGGATTCACCTCTACCAGGCGGGTACCATCAAGGACATTCCTTACGAAGGATACAGCAAAAAGAGGTTCTATTCCAGGTGAACAACCTGCAATTATCGATAGAGTACCTGTTGGTGCAATAGTAGTAAGGGTTGCATTTCTCAGTTTGATCTTTCCATCATATATGCTTCCCTTATAGTTTGGGAATACACCCCTTTGTTCTGCAAGCTGGGCACTCGAGGCCCTTGCTTCTTTCTGTATGAATTCCATTATCCTTTCTGCAAGCTCAAAGGCCTTTTTTGAGTTATAAGGTATCCGTAACTGTATAAGCATATCTGCCCATCCCATAACGCCAAGCCCTATCTTTCTATTTGCCTTCGTATTCTTTTCTATCTGGGGAAGGGGATATTTATTTACATCTATAACATTATCAAGAAAATGCACTGCCTTCCAGATAATATCTCTGAGTAATTCCCAGTTTACCTCCCTATGTTCTCCTGACCCTCTTACCATCTTCGCAAGATTTATTGAACCAAGATTGCATGATTCATAGGGAAGAAGGGGCTGTTCACCACAAGGATTTGTTGATTCAATAACTCCCACATGAGGTGTAGGATTTGTTTTGTTGATTCTATCAATAAACACTATCCCGGGTTCACCATTGAGCCAGGCATGATGGACTATGGTGTCAAAGACCTCCCTCGCCCTTAGTCTTTTTACAACCTTACCCGTCCTCGGATTTATCAGTTCGTATTCTCTATCTTCAATTACAGCTCGCATGAAATCTTCTGTAATTGCCACTGAGATATTAAAATTTGAAAACCTTCCCTCTTTGTCTTTACAGGTAATGAACTCAAGTATATCAGGATGGTCAATCCTCAGGATACCCATATTTGCACCTCTACGGGTGCCTCCCTGTTTAACAGCTTCAGTTGCTGTATCAAAGACAGACATAAAGCTCACAGGACCAGAAGATATACCCTTTGTGGAGCCTACAACATCTCCCTTTGGTCTTAATCTTGAAAAACTGAAACCAGTGCCTCCACCTGTTTTATGAATAATGGCAGCTGCCTTTACAGCCTCAAATATACTCTCCATGGAATCCTCCACAGGGATAACAAAGCAGGCACTCAGCTGACCCAGGGGCTTACCTGCGTTCATTAGGGTTGGAGAGTTAGGAAGAAAATAAAGGGAGCTCATAATAGAATAAAATTCATATGCTGTTTTTTCTACCTCCTCAGCCGATTTTCCATAAAGGAGGTCAGCAGAGGCCACATGCCTTGCGACCCTTTCGAAAAGCTGCGAGGGTGTTTCGACTATCTTTCCATCTTCATTTTTTGTAAGATATCTCTTTTCAAGAACCTTTAAGGCATTTGGAGATAATGTTATTGAATTATTATCCCTGTCTTTACTGACATGATTAATCTGTGAAGAATGCATGTTGTTCATAAAAATCCTCCCTTTTTAGTGTTGGTTTTTTATACCATAAAAGAGGCGTACTGTCAAATAAATTTTTTAAATAAAATCCTATATATTGAGTTATAATAAGAAAAGATGTTCAATATATAGTGGTGCGGGGATGATGGTCGACCTATGTTTATCCTTGGCAGATGTGATGTAGTATGATATATACTATATACTATTTCCCTCAAAGGGGCTTTGCCCCATTATAGCAGATCAGTAGAGCAACAGAGCAGACTGTTACTTCGCCACAAATAGGATAGTATGGAAAAATTTCTTCCTTTAAAAACTGCTGCTCTACTGCTCTATTATGAGGGAGTTTGAGGGACAGAGTCCCTCAAAGGCAGGTTAAATTATGATTCTAATAGCTGGTGGTGCTGGTTACATAGGATCTCACACAAACAAGCTTCTTAACGAGAAGGGCTACAGTACAGTGGTATTTGATAACCTTATTTATGGTCACAGGGAGTTTGTTAAGTGGGGTGAGTTTTTCTTTGGAGACCTTTCGGACAAGGAGGTCATAAGGGAGTGTTTTAAGAGATATCCCATAAAAGCAGTGATGCATTTCTCAGCCTTTGCCTATGTAGGTGAGTCCGTGGAGAATCCTTCTAAGTATTATTTCAATAATGTTGTAAATACCCTGAATCTCCTTGAGGTTATGAAGGAGATGGGTGTAAAGCATTTTATTTTTTCTTCTACCTGCGCTGTTTATGGTATCCCTGAAAAAATTCCCATAACTGAAGATCACCCGAAAACTCCTATTAATCCTTATGGCAGAACCAAGTTCATGATTGAAGAGATCCTGAAGGACTATGAAAGGGCCTATGGAATAAAATATATAAATCTCAGATATTTCAATGCAGCGGGTGCAGATCCCTATGGAGAAATTGGTGAGTGGCACGATCCTGAGACACATCTAATTCCACTAACTATATACACAGCCCTTGGCCTGAGGGATAGTATAAGGATATTCGGTACAGATTATCCAACAAAGGATGGCACATGTATAAGGGATTATATCCATGTTATGGATCTTGCCGATGCCCATATAAAGGCCCTTGAATATCTCAAAAGGGAAAGTAGAAGCAACTCCTTCAATCTCGGAAATGGAGAAGGTTATTCAGTAAGAGAGGTAATAAAGGCTGTAAAAGAAGTGAGCGGAAGAGATTTCAGGGTTATAGAGACAGGCAGGCGTGAGGGTGACCCACCAGTTCTTATAAGTGATAGCAGAAAGGCCGAGGCCCTTCTCGGATGGAGACCTCGTTATAAAGATATTAAGATTATTGTTGAAACAGCCTGGAAATGGCACAGTTCGAAAACCGGGAATATAGGGTCTAAATAGACAATTCTCGATTTTGATTGAAGATTCCCTGTGGCTTGTCACTGGGAATCTTAATGCAAGGAATTATTTTTTATCATATTAGCTCGCTTAACCCTTTTGGTGGCGAAGTAACAGTTGGTAAACCGCAGGGAATACGCTCCTATCCATTTAATTCCCATAACTTCACATATTTCTGAAAGGTGGAATAGGATGCACCCATTGCAGCAATGAGACCATGACTGCCATCAAGAAAACCTCTTTTAACAATAAAAGTCTCTATGAATTTCCACAATGTTCTTAAAGGTATCATTACAGGATGAACCCTTTTGCCTCTTTTGAAAAGTTCAAGGGCAGCTGAAGAGGAGTAAGAATTCTGCCGTGAAATGTATTGTGAGAAGGAATTGTAAGTAAAATGCAAAATCGGTGCATCAATGTAGCCGACTTTTCCTGTCTTTATTATTACCCTATCATGAGGGTTAATGCCACCGTAATAGGCTGAATCCTTCCTGAAGAGCCTGAGGACATGATCGGGATACCAGCCACCATGTCTCATCCACCTGCCAAGAAAGAAATTCTTCCTCGGAAATCTGTAACCATCAAACTCAGGTTTTTCTAATACCTTAAGAATATCTTTTCGAAGCTCAGGTGTTACCCTTTCGTCTGCATCGATATTAAGAACCCATTGATTTGTAGCCTTTAGCATTGCAAGTGCCTTCTGTTCATTCATGCCTGGCCATGGATTGAAAAAGACATAATCTGTATATTCTTTGCATATGGCTACAGTTCTGTCAGTACTTCCTGAGTCCACAACTATGATCTCATCTGCCCATTTTATGCTTTCAAGGCAGTCTCTTATATTTTTTTCTTCATTGAGGGTAATTATGGTAACACTTAATCGCTCTCTCAAGTTCAGACCTCAATAGTGAGATTTTTGGTATTATAACATGAGATATGAATCTACGCCTGCTTCATCTTAATACTGTTGACTCTACCAATACCTACCTCGATAGGCTGGCGAAGGAGGGGTCTCCTCACGGCACAGTTGTCATAGCTGATACCCAGACAGCAGGCAGGGGGAGATTCAGGAGGGTATGGTTTTCGCCACCAGGAAAGAATATCTATATGAGCATTCTGATAAGGCCTTCTGGCTTTGGTGGCGAAAGCAAAACTGAGGTCGGAAGTCAGAGGTCAGAGGTCGGAAGAGGCAAGATCGGCCTTTCAGATTATGGGATTCTTCCCATGCTCGCAGGTGTTGCCTCGGCAAGGGCGATCAATAAGGTATTGGGTTCAAGAATGTTAGTAACATTAAAATGGCCCAATGATATCCTTTTAAAAGAAAAGAAACTCGGCGGTATTCTTGTAGAAGGCAGGATTGAAAGTGGTAGAGAATTAGCAGTTGCGAATACCTATTTTATAGTAGGGATTGGCATAAATGTTAACATGACTATGGAAGAAATGCCTGAAGAAATAAAGGATATTGCCACAAGCCTCTATATTGCCTTAGGTGTGGAGTTTTCAAAAGATGAGATTATAGATCTGATACTTAAGGAATTTTTTAAACTCTATGACGAGTTTTTAAATAAGGGCAAGGCTTATATTATCTCTGAGTGGCAAACTATGAGCTCAACTATAGGGAGGACTGTAAGGGCTGTCCTTCCCGATGGCAGGGAGGTCTGCGGAAGGGCTGTTGCTGTTAATGATGACGGATATCTTTTGATTGTTAAGAATCTCGGTGGTGAAAGTAACAATAGAGGCTTAGAGGTTATAAAGGAAGGAGACATCTACCATGTTGATAACCATTGATATTGGCAATTCTAATATAAAGATCGGCTTCTTCAGAGAAGGTCACAACAACCAGGTACCAGAGGTCAGGCGGATTTCTCTAAAAGAATTGCAATTCTCTGGTGGCGAAGTTCCAGTTGGCTCAAGTAAGAATTGGGATAGTCTCTCCTTAAAGTTGAAGGAACTACTTTATAATGTCCTTTTTGAAAAACCAATTGGTGGCGAAGTAACAGTCGGCGGCGAGGTAGTAGCCCACGGCGAAGTAGTAGTTGGTGTGATTATCTCCTCTGTTGTTCCTGAGCTTACAGAACCCTGCATAAGAGGGGTTTCAGGTTTTACAGACAGGGTGCTTCTTATGAGTTACAGACTTGATACAGGCCTTACCTTTGCCATACCAGACCCCTCAAAGACAGGTCCTGACAGGATAGCTGCTACAGCAGGTGCATATAATGAATTTAAATGTCCTCTTGTTGTGGTTGACTTTGGCTCTGCAACAACCCTTACAGTTGTGGGAAAAGGAGGGCTCTACCTTGGTGGGGCAATTCTGCCAGGGGTTCAGATGATGGCACAGGTTTTGCATCAAGAGACAGGCCTTCTTCCAAAGATAGAGCCCTCTCTGGAGGGCCTTGAGCCTGTAGGAAAGGAGACCGTTTCTGCCATAAATTCTGGTATTATATATGGAACAGCAGGGGCTATTGAGAGATTAAGGTCAGAGTTCGAAAAGGAGCTGGGCTACAGGCTTCTTCTAATAACAACAGGTGGGAATGCCTTTTTGATAGAACCATATATTAAGGTAGATCAGAGGAGACCCTATCTGGTTCTTGAAGGTTTAAAACTAATCTTTGAGAGGAATGTATGAGTGGTGGTGAAGTAACAGCTGGTGGAGGGGTTAAACTCCACGAATTGCGAAAGGATCTTCTTCTTGGAAGATGGGTTGTTGTCTTAAAGGACTCAAAGAGGCCTGAGGACTATCATATCCCTGAGACAAAGCAGTCAGGTGAATGCCTTCTCTGTCAGTCAAATTTCCAGAAGGAGATCCTCACGATACCAGGAGAGGGTAACCTCAAATGGAGAGTAAAGGTTGTTCCTAATCCTGAGCCAGTACTCAGGGTTGAAGGTGAACTCCGTCGCAGGGGTGTAGGGATATACGATGCAATGAACAGTGTGGGGGCAAATGAGATAATTATAGAATCTCCTTATCATGACAGGGCTCCTGAGGATATGGGCATTGAGCAGGTCAAGGCTGCCCTCGAGGCCTACAGGGCAAGGATTGAAGACCTCCAGAGGGATGCGAGGCTGAGATATGTACTTATTTACAAGAACCATGGCATTCTTGCAAATGCCAACTGGAGTCATGCCTATTCCTCTATAATGGCGACACCTGTAATTCCTAAAAGACTTAAAGAAGAGCTTGATGGAGCCAAACAGTATTATGGGTACAAAGAGAGGTGTATATTCTGCGACATTATGCATGAAGAACTCACAAAGGGTGCAAGGGTTGTTCTTGAAAGCCCTCACATGATAGCCTTCTGTCCCTTTGCACCGAGATTCCCCTTTGAGGTATGGATAATGCCTAAGAGACACAGCTGTGCCTATGAAGAGATTTCTCAGGAAGAGCTTGGGGACCTTGCGAGGTCTCTTTCAGAAATTCTGAGGAAGTTCAAGACCCTTTTTGGAGATCTGCCATACAATTATGTCCTTCACACAGCACCAAACAGGATACCAAGGCGGAATCACTGGCATACCCTTGGTGACGACTTTCACTGGCATATAGAGTTTATGCCAAGACTTCAGAGGACTGGAGGGTTTGAATGGGGTTCTGGTTTTTATATCCTTGAGACCTCACCAGAGGACTCAGCAAAATTTTTGAGGGAGGTATAGTCATGATTAAAAAGATCTTGCTGCCAACGGATTTTTCAGAGGGCTCAAAGAACGCCCTGCCATATGCAATGGAGCTTGCAAAGCAGTATAATGCAAGTCTTTATCTGATTCATGTCATTTATGACCTTTCGCAGGCATCGGGTCTTCATGTGCCGCATGTGAACCTCGACCAGCTCTATCTGGAGATAGAGGCTCAAGCGAAAAAGGAGCTTGAAAGATTCGGTCTTGAAGAGTTCAGAGGTCTCAATGTCCACAGGGAGATTATCAGAGGGGTACCATATGAGGAGATTATAAAATTTGCTGAAAAGAACCAGATAGACCTGATTGTGATTGGAACCCACGGAAGAAAAGGTCTCGAAAAACTTTTTTTTGGCAGCACAGCAGAACAGGTAGTAAGGAGAGCACCCTGTGCAGTTTTAACAGTAAGGATTACTCAAAGGGGCTAAAACCCCTTTGAAACCCAATAAAACAGGCTTCAGGTTTTAGGCTACAGGCGAGTTGAAGGTCTATCTTTCTGAAAGCACATTTCTCGGTCTTTTGCTCAGCTCAGCTGAGGTTTACAAAAAGGAGTGCCTTGGTTATCTCCTCGGCTATAGTCTTGAGGACCGATTTATTGTAGAGCACGCCTTCAGTGTTCAGACAGCTTCGAGGAGATTGAAGGGTGTTATCCTTGGCGACAGGAATCAGAAGAAGATAGAGGAGATCCTTGAGAAATTTGATAAGCTCCAGATAATCGGAGACTTTCATTCCCATACCCAGTTTGGAGAGACGAAAGGCCTTCCCATTCCAAGTCCTGATGATATAAAGACGATGAAGCCTGGTCATATCTATCTAATAGTTGCGGTAAACGACACTGATAAGGTCTATTCCTGGAGTGAAAATAGAGATGGCACTATATCGGGTTCTGTGGGAAAATTATTTTTTAAGATTGCAGCCTATTTTCTCAAAAGCAAGACAAGGGAAAAAGAAGGTGGTGGCGGAAGTAACGGTGACAGACAGAACTTTGAGGTAAAAAGGGCAAAGATATACTGCCCTTTTCCACCTGGTTTTTAAGAATACTCATTTCTGCACTATTATTTAAGAGGTGTTGGTGTGAGATCTGATGTGGCTGTTATAGGAGGTGGACCAGCAGGTGCGATAGCTGCAAAGACCCTCGCAGAAGGAGGCTTTGAGGTTATTTTAATAGAAAGGGACCTCAAGATAAGTAAACCCTGCGGAGGAGGAATCCCTTATACGGCATTTCGCGAATTTAATATTCCGGAACTCCTCATAAAGAAAAATGTTGAGATTGTAGATATAGTATCTCCCAGTGGATACAGGCTTTCAATAGAGCTTAAAGGTGGTGCTATCTCAATAGTTGATAGAGGAGAATTTGATGCTTTCTTGAGAGGTCTTGCCTCCAAAAAAGGGGCAACACTTATTGAGGCAGAATTCATAGGTTTTAATGGGATCGGTAAATCAAATGTTAATCTCAGATTAAGAAGAAAAGATGGAGAAGAAGTAGAGTTGACTTCAAGGTATGTCATAATTGCTGATGGTGTGAATTCACGGGCAAGGCATTCTCTTGGGTTACCACCTATTGAGAAGGTTTTTACCTTTAGTGCTAAAGCTGAGGAGATAATAAATGATAAGTGTGAATTCTGGTTTGGTTCAGACCATGCACCAGGCTTTTACTCCTGGGTCTTCCCTCTTTCTGCTGGAACAGGCAGTAGGGTAGCTTCTGGAATAAAAGAGAGGTTTAATTACTTCTGCAAAAAAAGAGGGATTGAGCCGAATAATATTCGTGGATACCCAATTCCTTTGTGGTCGAGGAGAGGTCAGTTTCTTCAATACAGTCCAAATATCCTCCTTGCAGGAGATGCAGCAGGTCTTGTGATGCCTCTTACCTTTGAAGGTATCTATTATGCCATGGCTTCAGGTAAAATGACTGCACAGGCTATAATAGAAAAGAGACCATCAGATTATAAAAGATTGTGGAGAGATAGATACCTTAAGAGATTTATGCTTATGAAACTCCTCTGGAGGTACTTTCTGAGAAGCGACAGCTTAGCAGAAAAACTGGTCGAAATACACAGAAGCTCAGAGGTTCAGGAGATTGCCATGAAGCTGTGGTTGAGAAAATCTGTTGATGAGGAGAGCCTGAACTCCTATAGAGCTGTGTTTAAAAAATTTATTGGCGCTAAACTTGGAATAATATAAACAGGGTAGCATGAGATCAGCAATGCAATTTATATATCCTGATTTCAGGAAAGATATAGGATGGTTTCTTGTCCTGAGTATATTCTTTCATCTTGCAATTCTTGGCATGCTCTATACCACCACCTTTAAAGAGGAGACAAAGAAACCTCCTTTCTTTGCAAGGATTATAACGCCAGAAGAATTGTCAGGATACAGAATACAAGATATACAAACCAGAAGCAAGAGCTCAGAAGAGGTAAAGAGGTTAAGTGGTGAAAAGAGAAATACTCCTTCACCACTTCATCCACTCACAAATTCACCAAAAAACTTCAGCCCCGAACCTTCAACCTCTGGCTTCCAACCTTTGACCTCTAATTCCCCTTCTCCGACTTCTGTGGCTCCAACTTCTCCTGAAGAGTTGATCCAGTTGCCAGGGCCTATTATTTCGAGAAATTCAGTCAAAGAAGAGAGTCCAAGATTGTTCGACAGTGATGTGATAGCACAGTCTATGCGACAGGAGCCAGTAAAAACAAAACCACCTGAGATAACTTTTGATACTCGAGAATTCAAATATCAGGGATACATGGCAAGACTTAAGGAAAAGATAGAGTCCATCTGGCAGTATCCAAGGTCGGCAGCAGAAAGAGGTATATATGGAGACCTCTTTATAAGGTTCAGCATAAAAAAGGACGGAAGCCTTGGAAGGGTTGATCTCGTAAGAACCTCTGGTTACAGAGACCTTGATGAGGCAGCCCTTAAGGCCCTTCGAGATGCCTCTCCTTTCTGGCCCTTACCAAAGGAATGGGATATGGAGGAATTTATAATTGAAGGACATTTTATTTATACCCTTTATGGATACTATATTCGGTAAACTTACAGGCTTTAGGCGACAGGCTTCAGGCGACAGGATATTTTTTATTTTTCTATAGCCTATAGCCTATTTCCTATAGGCTGTCGCCTATTTATGGTGCCGAAGGCGGGATTCGAACCCGCACGGTCTTGCGACCACCAGACCCTGAATCTGGCGCGTCTGCCAGTTCCGCCACTTCGGCTAAGGATATTTTAACACAATGATAGATCTTCATATCCATGGAGCTGAAGAGCTTGATACAACCTCTCATGACCCTGAGGCAATATTAAAGATTGCAGGTTTGCTCGGTCATGAGGGCATTAAGGCCTTTTTGCCTGTTGTTTATCCTGATTCAATAGAAAACATGCGCCTCAGTCTTGAGAGTATTAAAAAGGCAATGGAATTTCAAAAAAACATGACGATTTCTTCTGCCACAACTGTTACTTTCTCCACCAATGATTCACCCACCATTTCTCTTATACTTGGTGCCTATCTTGAAGGCCCTTTCTTGAATCCTCAGTATGCCGGGAGCCTTAACAGGTTTTTCTTTCTTACTCCTTCTTCAGGTCTTTTTGAAAGACTCATAGAAGGCTATGAGGATATAATAAAGATTATGACGATTTCTCCTGAACTACCTGGCGCCCTTGAACTTATTGAGAATGCTGTCAGGAAAAGAATAAAGGTTCACATGGGCCATTCTGGTGCTACTTTTAAAGAAGCCCTTGAAGGCAAAAAGGCAGGAGCCACGGGCATTACCCATCTATTTAATGCCATGAGGCCATTGCACCATAGAGAGCCAGGCATAACAGGGTTCGGCCTTCTTGACAGAGACCTCTATGTGGAGCTTATCTGTGACGGTATTCATATATACCCTGATGTCCTGAGGCTTGTATTTTCCGTGAAGCCTGTTGATAAAATAATAGCCATTTCTGATAGGGTTGCAAAAAGGCCTCTTGAGTGGAATGATTCAGGTAACATTGCTCAGGCAAGCTATACAGAAAATGGTATCTTGAGGGGAAGTCTTTATCCCCTTTCAAGGGCAAGAGAGGTTCTGAGGGAGATCGGCATTCCTGAAAGTTCAATAGAGGCTGTTACCGATGGAAACCCCTCAGCATACATTAAATTTCAAGGAGGTATCCATGATCCTTGATTTAAGAGACCTAAAAGGGGATGAGCCCTTCAGAAAGGTAAGGGAGGTTCTTAAGGATTTATGCCCTGAAGACGAGATATTCGAGATTTTTCTAAACAACGAGGCCCTTGCAAAGAGGATGAAAGGGTTTATGACCATGTCCGGTTGTAATGTGGAGTTGTTAAGGACTCAGGAGGCATGGATTGTTAAAGTCACGGGAAGGAACTGTTATTGTGGATGAGGCTTAACAGGGTAGCCATAATCGGCGTTGGTCTTATAGGTGCATCCTTTGGCCTTGCCCTGAAAGAGAAAGGTCTTGCGGGTGAGATTTATGGTTTTGGAAGAAATGAAGATAACCTTAAAAAGGCAAAGGCAAGAGGAATAATAGATGCCTACAGTAGGGATATCACGAAGGTCTGTGGCTCTGCAGATCTCGTTGTCCTTGCAACACCTGTTGGGGTATTTGTTGAAATAGCAAGAGAGATTAGCCCCTTTTTGAAAAGAGAGTCTATTGTTATAGATGTGGGGAGTATAAAAGGAAGACTTGTCTATGAACTTGAGTCGCTCATGCCAGAAGGGGTGCATTATGTTGGCACCCATCCGATTGCTGGTAGTGATAAATCAGGAATTGAGTATGCAAGGCCTGACCTGTTCAAGGATGCAAGGTGTATTATCACTCCAACAGAAAAGACAGACCCAGAAAGCCTGAGCTTTGTTATGGAGTTATGGAAGGAGTTTGGCTGTAATGTGGAGCTGATAGATCCAATGAAACATGATGAGGTCTATGGAGCAGTAAGTCACCTCCCCCATATAATTGCTTATTGCCTTGTGAACACGGTAGGTCAAATTGACAGCGAGTATATAAAATACGCAGGTCAGGGTTTTAAGGACACCACAAGGATAGCCCTCAGCTCTCCTGAACTTTGGAGGGATATAGTGGTTTATAATAGAGAAAATCTTCTGAAATTGTTAGAAGTCTTTGGGAAGAATATTGAAGGGTTTAAAAGACTTCTTGAAGAGACAAATTCTAATGGAATAAAAGAGCTATTTGCGAAGGCTCAGGAGTTGAGAAAGGTTTTAAGCGAGTGAATACGATAAAAAATAATTCCTTTTTGCCGAAAAGACAGCCATGTTGTAGAATTTTGGAAAAACTAAATTGTTACTAAATATGTCAGAAAAGAAAAAACAAAAAGCAAGATTAATAATGACAAATAGTGAAGTCTTTAAGGAGTATGCTATGCCGTTTTTATCTGAGGCAGAGGATGACCTTAATGCTCTAAGATTTGCTGCCTTAGTTGCCATGATATGCTGGAATCTAACATTGTTTCCAGAAGATCAGATAGAAAGACGCAAATACGAATTAATTGATAGCTTAGTAAAAGATATAAATGATTTTCCAATTGTAGAAAGAATAGTAGATTTTCTTGTTTCACGAAAGCTGTTACTCTTTAATGAATTCAAAAGTCTTATAGTTGATGTGAATATCTATCCTCATAAAGAAGGATGGAAGATGATAGTTACAGGTTTAGAATAAGGAAAGCTTTGGCTTATGATGAATCTGGAATATCAAAAGGAAAGGATATTAAAGAAAGTACAATGAAAAAGCAGCTTGCGGTTTTTCCGAATACTGGATCCTTAAACAATACGAGGCCACATTTGATAATATTGAACTTAAGCCAAGGATTGGTATCGATTTATTTGTATATACGCCAGAAGAATACCAAACAGTGTGGTTTAAAATAGCCTTTGAAGATAATGAGAAGATGGGTCTTATATAACTTGCCAAGCTTAAATAATAGGACTTTAAAATAAAAGGTGTTAAGAAGGAGCTTTCGATGGGTATAGAATATACTGTGTATATATGGCAAGAAGGTGATCAGTTTGTAGCTCATGCTATGCCTTTAAATGTCATGAGTAGCGGTAAGACCGTCGATGAGGCAAGAAAGGCCTTGGGTGAGGCTGTACATCTTTTTTTAAAAACTGCTGAAGAGATTGGCACATTGGAAGAAGTACTGGAAGAATGGGGATATGAATTTAGAGATGGTAAATGGATAAGCCATCCTTGGATTTCCATTGAGAGACACTTTACAGTGGTTGGTGCATAAGGTTGCCTCGGATAACCCCAATTCATTGGAAAAGACTCGAACAAGTATTTCTTAAAGTCGGTTTTTGTTTTGTGAGAAGGAAGGAAGCTATCGTTCTTATGTCAAACAGGGTATATCAAGGCCTATGGTTATACCTACTTATGATGAGGTGTCAGTATCTATTATAAAGAACAACTCGGCAACCGCAGGCATAAGCAGGGATGAGTATTTTAAGCTTTTATCCGAGATTTAAATGGCTAATATAAGGATACATAAGACAAAATCCTTAAAAGGTGAACTAACACCTCCACCTGACAAGTCCATTACCCATAGGGCAATTATGTTTGCCTCTATTGCAGAGGGTAAGAGCATTATAAGGAATCCCCTTATGGCAGAAGACCCTATAAGCACCATGAATGCCATGAGGGCACTGGGAGTGGAGATTGACGAAGAGGCTTCAGGCTTCAGGCTTCAGGCTGAAGAAAAAAATACCAACTTGATCATCCATGGCAAAGGACTGTACGGTTTAAGGGAGCCCTTTGATGTGATTAACTGTGAAAATTCAGGCACAACAGCAAGACTCATATCAGGAATACTTGCCGGAAATTATTTTTTTACTGTCCTCACAGGTGATGAATCCCTTAGACAAAGGCCTATGGCAAGGGTCATTAATCCTTTAAAAGAGATGGGGGCGAAAATATCTGCAAGACAGGATGATAGGTATCTGCCAATGGCAATTAAAGGAGGAGGTCTAAAGGGTATAACCTATAATATGCCTGTTGCCTCTGCTCAGGTAAAGTCCTGTCTAATACTTGCTGGCCTTTTTGCAGAGGGCATAACAGTTATTCATGAACCTCAGAAATCAAGAGACCACACAGAAAGAATGCTTAAGTCAATGGGGGCCCCGATAGAGGTTGGCGAGCTCGAAATTAAAGTGAAAGGTCTTCAGCCTTCAGCCTCAGGTGGTGGGGTAAAGGTAAGCCTTCAACCTTTAGAAATTACAGTTCCATCGGATTTTTCCTCTGCAGCCTTCTTTATCGTTGGGGCTCTAATAGTGCCAGATTCAGAGATTATCCTTAGGAATGTTTGTGTGAACCCAACAAGGACAGGCCTTCTTCATGTGATTAAGAAGATGGGTGGTAATCTAAGGCTTGAGAATATTCATGATGTCTCAGGAGAGCCTGTTGCTGATATTTATTGTAAAACGGCCTCTTCTCTCAGGGCTGTGAAGGTAGGGAAAGACTTGATTCCTTCCCTTATTGATGAGTTTCCTGTCCTCTGTGTCCTTGCAACACAGGCAGAGGGAGTCACAGAGATAAGAGGGGCAGAGGAGCTAAGGGTAAAGGAATCAGACAGGATAAAGGCAATGGCTACAGAACTCCAGAAGATGGGTGTAGAGCTTGAGGAATATCCTGACGGGTTAGCTGTTAAGGGAAGGACAGTTCTTAAGGGTGCAAAAGTAGAGAGCTATCATGACCACAGGATCGCTATGTCCCTTGCCATTGCTGGTCTTATAGCCGAGGGAGAGACGATAATAAATAACCCTGAATGCGTGGACATATCGTTCCCGGGATTTTTTACTGTGTTAAACAGACTGAAGAGTTAGACAGGCGTCGTTGTTCATAAATTATGCCAAGGATAATTGCTATAGATGGTCCAGCAGGTGCTGGTAAGAGTACAACGGCAAGGATGCTGGCAGAGAGGCTTGGCTTTTTGTATCTTGATACTGGTGCCCTTTACAGAACTGTTGCTCTTTATCTTAAAGAAAAAAATGCTATTGAGGTAGTTGATGATGTAACACTAAAAAAACTTCTTGAGGGATGCGAAATCATTTATTTTCAGGAAGAGATTTACCTTAACGGAAGACCCGTATCTTCAGAGATAAGAACTCCTGAGATAAGTGAGCTTGCATCAGTGGTTTCTACGAGAAAGATTGTACGGGACTTCCTTAATGAACTTCAAAGAAGGATTGCCTCTCACAGGGATGTTGTAGTAGAGGGCCGGGATAGCGGGACGGTAGTATTCCCGGGGGCAATAAAATTTTTTCTCACTGCATCCATCGAAGAGAGAGCAAGAAGGAGATGGAAGGACTTAAGGGATAAGGGCATTACCGTTGAGTATGAAGAGATAAAAGAGGCTATTATCAGAAGGGATAAAAGGGATTCTTCAAGGGATATTGCACCTCTTAAGGCAGCAAAAGATGCTATAATAATTGATACGTCAAATCTAAGTCCATATGAGGTTGTTGAGACTATAATAAAGCAGATCAGTAGAATACCGGAGCAGAAGCGCAGCGGAGGGACAGAGCAGTAGGGAATTAATCAGAGCGGAAGAGCTTATTCCTTTAAGAACTCTGCTGTCACTACTTACCAAAACATTATTTAAGATGCTCGATTCAATTATGAGATATATACTTTATCTTCTCTTAAGGCTTTTGTTCAGGATCGAGATAAAAAATCGCCATTATATACCCGAGAAGGGAGGTGTTATAATTGCCTCTAATCACACAAGCTATCTTGATCCACCGGTGCTCGCAGCATCTTTAAAGAGAAGGCCAACCTTTATAGCAAAGGCCAGTCTATATAAAATACCCATTGTTGGTTTTATAATAAGGACCTATTCTATAGGTGTTAAGAGAGATAAGCCTGGCTCTTCAACAATAAAGAAGGCATTAAAGGTTTTGAAGAGCGGTGGAGCCCTTGTTATTTTTCCCGAAGGAGGAAGGAGCAAGGAAGGTAAACTTATGGAATTTAAAAGAGGTGTTGGTCTTCTTGCAGCATTGGGTCATGTTCCTGTTATTCCTGCGTACATAAAAGGTACCCACAGGGCCTTGCCTGTAGGTGCTAAGTTAATAAGGATGGAGAAGATAAAGGTAGTATTCGGAAGGCCTATAATAAGAAGGTCGGGTGAAGATGATTTGACCTATGAAGATAGGGTAACGAAGGAGATATTTGATGAGATAAAGAGGTTGAGCCAGACATGCAGCTGATCTCGAAAGTCGGGTGCTTTTCCTCTTCATCAACTTTTTCGAATTTAAAAATTTTAGTATAAAGTGTGAATAGAATGAAGATTAAAAAGGCAGAGACGGCAGGTTTTTGCTTTGGTGTTAAGAGGGCTCTTGAGCTTACTCTTAAGGCGGCCAGAGAGGGTTCTGGCGTATATACCCTCGGTCCTTTAATCCACAATCCCCAGGTGGTTAATAGATTGCGGGAAGAAGGTGTGGGGGTTTTTGAAATCTCTAACTGTTACTTCGCCACCAATAACAGTCAGGTACCTTTAAATCTTAAAACAGTTGTTATAAGGACTCATGGAGTATCTAAAGAGACAAATGAGCATCTTAATTCCCTTGGTGTTAAGGTTGTAGATGCCACATGTCCCTTTGTAAAAAAGGCTCAACAATATGCTAAACTTTTACATAATGAGGGCTATCAGGTTATAATCCTTGGTGATGCAGATCATCCAGAGGTCATCGGGATAAAAAGCTATGCTGGCCCTGATGCTGTAGTAGTTACAGAACCTGAACAAATAGGGCGACTTCATAAAAAAGTGGGCGTCGTTGTCCAGACAACTCAACCTATTGAGAGATTGCAGAGACTTCTTGAAAAGATTGTTACTTTATGTAGAGAGCTAAAGGTTTATAATACCATATGCAATTCTACTCTAGAGAGGCTTAAGGAAACGGCTCAAATGGCAAGAAATGTAGACATGATGCTTGTGATTGGTGGTCGCAATAGTGCAAATACCACACAACTTGCAAGACTTTGTGAGTCCCTTGGGGTAATGACCCATCACATAGAGACATCTGATGAGCTCAGGAAAGAGTGGTTTGAGCGTGTTCGAACTGTGGGTATAACAGCAGGTGCATCAACGCCTGACTGGATTATTGATGATGTAATAGAGAGATTAAAAGAATTTGAGGGATAAAGTCCCTCAAACTCCCTGATGATAGGCTATTGGCTATAGGCCATAGGCTACAGGCGATTAAATTAGGCTATAGGCTATAGAAAAATTCCTGTCGCCTGTAGCC
>Ga0197142_1000199_pt1 | contig 54007 bp, 38 predicted proteins | sample GBS60_MetaG_FD_148614 | JGI IMG/M metagenome (GOLD analysis project Ga0197142, IMG submission 148614) | Sediment microbial communities from Great Boiling Springs, Gerlach, Nevada, United States - GBS 60_MetaG | ecosystem: Environmental > Aquatic > Thermal springs > Hot (42-90C) > Sediment... | reverse complement strand
TTGGATCCTAATCCAACCAATGGAATGGTGGTAATATCATTAGAGAGTTTCCCAGTTGGCAACCCAATGAAAATTACTCTTTCTTCTTTGCAAGGTGCAACGATAAAAGAACTGTTCGACGGAATTTTCAACGAACCAATTTTTATGTTCAACAAAGTGGATTTTCTTTTGTCGGTAAATTGTATAACAATACACGTAAGTAGTTGAAGCAGAGTTAACTTGCTGACTGTTTTTAGTTAAGGCGGCAACCTTAATCAACAATTCAAATATTTTTAATCATTTGATTGTTTTGCCATTTATTCGATTATGGTTAATTTTGTAGTTCTTTATTTTTAAAAACTTAAATGTTCGAAAGTTTACAGGAAAAGCTCGAACTTGCGTTAAAGAGGCTAAAAGGTCAAGCGGTAATCACCGAAAGCAACATCGAAGATGCTCTTCGGGAAATTCGCCGCGCATTAATCGAAGCCGATGTTAATATAAATGTTGCCAAAAAATTTGTCGAGGATGTTAAAACAAAAGCCCTCGGAACACAAGTTAAAGGGAAACTACTTCCCGAGCAGGTGATAGTCAAAATTGTATATGACGAACTTGTTGAAGTTCTTGGCAAAAAGCTTTCTGATTTGGTTTTTGCTTCTCCTCCCCCTACCAAGATTCTTGTTGCTGGTTTACAAGGTTCGGGCAAAACTACATTTTGTGCAAAGTTAGCTAAAAATTTAAAGAAAAAGGGTCGCCAACCATTGCTTGTTGCTTGCGATATTCATCGACCTGCTGCAATTGAACAATTGAAGCAACTCGGTCAGCAAGCCAATGTTCCCGTTTTTTCTATTCCAAACGAAAAGAATGCAATCACAATTGCCCGCGAAGCATTAACTTACGCCCGCAAGTTTTCGAGAGATGTGCTTATTTTCGATACCGCTGGAAGAACGACGATAGACGAAGATATGATGACGGAGGTTGAAAATCTTGCCCGTGAAGTACAACCCACCGAAACCCTTTTTGTTTGCGATGCAATGATTGGGCAAGATGCCGTTACTACTGCTAAAGCTTTCGACGAAAGATTGCCTTTGACAGGCGTTGTTTTAACAAAACTTGACGGTGATACCCGTGGTGGTGCAGCACTTTCTGTACTTTCAGTAACAGGTAAGCCAATTAAATTTATTAGCGTTGGAGAAAAACTTGATGCATTGGAGCCATTTCACCCCGAACGAATTGCATCCCGAATTCTTGGGATGGGCGACATTGTCACCCTTGTCGAAAAAGCCGAGCAGGAATTTGATGAACAGCAAGCAAAAAAGCTCGAAGAGAAAATCCGAAAAAATCAATTTACTTTCGAAGATTTTTTGGAACAGCTTAGGATAATCAAGAAGATGGGCTCCCTGCGCGATTTGCTTGGCTTTCTCCCCGGAATGGATAAAGCTCTTCGAAATGTAAACATCGACGAAAAGCAATTCGCCCGGGTCGAAGCAATTATTCTTTCGATGACAAAAGAGGAACGACAGAATCCAAAAATCCTAAATGGTTCACGGCGGAAAAGAATTGCAATGGGAAGCGGCACAACTATTCAAGATGTGAATAGATTAATCAAACAATTTGAAGATATGACAAAATTGATGAAAACTGTTGCCCGCGGGGGCAAAAATAGATTTTTGAAAAATTTCAATTTACCACAAGGTTTTGGATTGCAATAAGATTTGTTTAACTTAAATAAAAGGAATGTATGGTAAAAATAAGATTAAGAAGAAAAGGAAAGAAACATTACCCAGTTTACGACATCGTCGTTGTAGACTCTCGCGTTAAAAGGGATGGTAAATACATCGAACGATTAGGATACTACGACCCTAACACTCAACCTTCGACAATTAAAATCGAGAGCGAAAGAGCATTGTTTTGGCTCGACCAAGGAGCCCAACCAACAGAAACCGTTCGTAATTTACTATCATACGAAGGAATACTTCTTGCTCGCCATTTAAGATTCAAGGGCAAAACAGAAGAAGAAATAGCAGAAATGGTTCAAAAACACAAAGAAATAGTCCTTGCCCGGTATTGGCGAAGAAAAGAATTACGAAAGAAACGAGAAGAAGCAAAGAAAAAAGCCAAAGAAAAGGAAACGCAAGAACAAAGTGCTTAAAGTTTGAATCTGCGTTCGAATAAGATTTTTGCAGCTTTATTTATTGACAACCCCAAGTAGGTTGCTAATTTGTTTTCAAAATCATTTTGAAAAGTTGGTTGTATCTAACTCCGTAAGCGCCCAAAGGTAGATGATGAAGATCAATCAATTCAATTTCACTGCTTATTTCTTTTTCCAAAACTATTTTACCCAAAATGTCAAAAACAACAATTTTAAAAGGAGTTGATTCACCGAATCCCTGGCCCAATTTCCTAACAAATAAAACATTTCCCGAAAAATAAGTCTCGGCTTTATTGTCCGGAAAATTTATATCATCAACAGAAGAAAAAATATCATCAAATCTCGATTTAAAAACACCAAAACCAATAGTTCCACAATAAATTAGAGAATCCTTAATCATTAGTGATGAAACTTTTACGTGCTCCAATCCTTCTGTTCTCACGCCCCAACTCTCCCCATTATCTATCGAGGAAATAATCCAGTTTCCTTCTTCAAAACTTAGCCAAGAAACAAGAACTTTATCACCGTCAGTCACCACATCAGAAACATAACCATTGCTGTGAGATATTACAAGTCTCCAGGTAAAACCTCCATCGGTCGAAACACATAAATCCCCGTTGTCGGTGCCAACGAAAATCAAGTTTTCGTTGCAACTCAAGGCGGAGATATGCTCATTGGTTAAAAAGTTCCAATATCGAGAGTAATCGGAACTATCAAGCAGCAATATCCCTTTGCTTTTAGTTCCAACCACAATCTTGTCCTTAAATAAAACGATTTTTGTAATACTCAACCCACGAAAATAATTTCCAATCAAACTATCACTATGGATATCAACAACAAATAAACCATTGTAATTTGTACCGACCAGAAGTTTATCACCAATAAGACACAAAGTATTTACCTCTTTCGATTTGATAACAGTAGGAAGCCAATTCTCACCGTTGTTGTACGAAACAAAGACACCAGTACCAAGAGTACCAGCAAAAATTATCGAATCTCGATGTACTAGTGATGTAACATATGGATTGGTAATCGAATAGGCAATTCGCATCCAGGATGAACCTCTATTTGTTGAAATATGAATACCATTCCCACTTGTACCAGCAAAAATTGTGTCACCTTTTGCTTTCAAAAAAGAAATCTCTGTTCTAATTATTCCAGAATTTATTTCTCTCCAAGAGTCGCCATTGTCCGAAGAAACAAGAATTCCACTCCCTTTGGTTCCTGCATAAATATTCTTTTTGTCTGTTCCAAGACATTCAACACTTTCAAAACTAAAATTTGTTCGGAACCAAAGAATTCCGTTGTTGGTGCTCATATAGAGACCCCCACCAACAGTACCGGCGTATATATTTCCATCTAATACTAACATCGAAAAAACATATGGATGGAGTAGGCCCGAGTTTCTTGCAAACCATTCTTCGCCAGAATTTGTAGAAAGGAAAACACCCCCTCCACCTGTACCAATAAATAATGTATCGGATTTTGAAATTATACACCAAATGTTTAAATTGTTTAGCCCATTATTTTTTTGTTCCCAGGTTTGACCCCAATCGTCCGAAACAAAGATGCCCGTTTCTTCTGTTCCTAGAAACAATTGCTGATTCCACACATATATCGAGTAGATTCTTCCGCCACCATATTCGATTTTCGACCAATTGTTCCCATCATCATAGGAAGCAAACATCTCATTGTTGAAATTCCCTGCAAGCAATATCTTGTTCGACACATACAAACTGCCCACAGGTTCATCAAGTATCTTCTTCCAGCTCTTACCCCAATCCGAGGTCACAAAAACACCTCCATTTTCGTAAAAGTACCCAACACCAGCATAAATCTTATCGTTCGAAATTACAACCGAGTTGATTCTATATTCATTCAAACCAACATTCGACCAAACTTTTCCTTTATTAAAAGAAAGATAAACCCCGCCGTAAAAGGCTCCAGCAACAATCGTATCACCCTTGACTGAAAGGGAACGAATTTCACCACCTAAAGGGCCATTGGTTTGTTTCCAAAAAGAATTTGAAAAACACTTCAAAATAGTAACACAAAACCAAACGGAAGCAAAAGGAATTACTCGAACCACGGATTTAAAAACCACTTTACCAGCTGCGTAATAAAACCTAATTTTATGCAAAAACAAAATAATAATTTTTGGAAAAAAATTTGCTTTATGCCAACTTTGCCTTAAGTTTTTCAATCATATCTTTGACCATACTCACAAGGTCAAATTCGGGATTCCAACCCCAGTCGTTTCGAGCAGCAGAATCGTCGACATCATCGGGCCAGGAATCGGCAATCTCTTGCCGGAAATCGGGTTTATAAATTACCTTAAAATTTGGATAATATTTTTGTATTTCTCTGGCAAGAGAAGCCACATCAAAACTCATCGAACCAACGTTATAATCACAATGGTGAGTTAGTTTTTCCTTCGGTGCATTTAGTAAATCCACAGCTGCTTTAATACAGTCGGGCATATACATCATTGGTAATCGGGTATCTTCTCGCACAAAGCAAACATAATCCTCCCCTTTTACTGCACTGTAAAAGATTTCAACCGCATAGTCAGTTGTTCCGCCTCCGGGCAATGTTTCGGCAGAAATAATTCCCGGATAACGAACTCCACGGCAATCGAGCCCAAATTTTCTGAAATAATAATCTCCAAGCAGCTCAATTGTAACTTTGGTTACTCCATACATTGTTGTAGGTTTTAAAATTCCATCTTGTGGTGCAACCTTAGGCACCCCGCTACCCCAAACAGCAATAGAACTTGGGACAAAAATCCTTGCAAGCTCATACTTTACTCCAAGATTGAAAGCATTCAAAGTCCCCGTAATGTTAACATTCCAGCATTTCTTTGGATCTTGTTCGCCAACAAATGAGAGAATTGCTGCCAGATGAACAATAGTGTCGATGTTATGCCTGCGAACAACAGATTCAAAAGCAGTAAAATCTGTGACGTCAAGGTATTCAAATTCTAAACCGGCAAGTTCCGAGCCTGCTTTGGGTTCAACCAAATCGGAAATGACAACATTACTTTTTCCATAAAGTTCACACAACTTCAAAGTAAGTTCAGAGCCAATTTGACCACAGGCACCAGTAACAAGAATTTTCTTTGTTTGTTTAGACATTTTCTAACCTCATATATTTATTAAACACTCAAAGGAACTTCCGCTACCTTTCCACTTTCAACAAAAAAGAATTTAATTAAAGAATCACCTGTCAAAGATTTTTTAAACCAATCTACTTCGGTTGTAGTTAAAAAAAACTGAACTTGTGTATCCGATAAAATCTTTAAAACCTGTGCAATTCTTTCTTTGTCGAGTTCCGAAAAAATATCATCGAAAAGAACAATAGGATAAGTTTTGCGAACTTCGAATAAATAATCCATCTCGGCGTATTTTAATGCTATAAGTATCGTTTTGCTTTGTCCTTGTGAAGCGACATTTCTCGCTAATTGATTATTCAAAAGAATCAAAAAGTCATCTTTCTGTGGGCCAAAAAGTGTTGTACCACGCTGAATTTCTTTATCGAAATACTTTTCGGATTGTGACTTAAGGACTTTCAAAATTTCTGGACGAGGTAAATTAGTATGTACAGGTGGAAACTCGAAAGGAATATAAGACAAATCGATTTCTTCTTTGTTGTTAGAAAGAATTCGGTAACTATTGATTAAAAAAGAGGGAAATTGCTGAAAAAATTGAAGCCTACGAAAAATAATCTCCCCCGAAATTTCAATAAACTTTTCGGTCCATATTTTAAGTAATTCAATGTCCTTTATAATTCCCGTTTGAATTTCACTAAGTAGTTTGTTCCTTTGCTTCAATACTCGTCGATGAAGCAACAAAGTCTTTAAATAGGACGGATCTGTTTGGGAAAGGATTCTGTCGACAAATTCCCTTCGCATGGTAGGGGAGCCAAAAATGATCTCTCGCATTTCGGGGGAAAGAACCACAACAGGGATTTTTCCAATAAGTTCTTGAATAGTTAGACTATTACCAGCGGTCGTTTTGATCTCCTTCCTCCTATTCATTTGATAAAACACTTGCAACCCAAAAGGCAAGCCAATTTCACTACTGGCTTCGATTTCAACCAAATAATAATCCTTCCCATCTTGAACTACATTCTGGTCGAAGGAAGTAACAAAACTTTTTGTAAAAGAGGCAATCGAAATGGCTTCTAATATAGATGTTTTACCTGAACCATTTCGCCCAAAAATTACATTAATATTTTGCGAAGGAAATAGTTCAGTAAAATTATGGTTCCTTATGTTTTCGAAGGTCAACCTCAACAAATACATAAACTAATTAAATACGCATAGGCATCAAAAGCATCAGCAAGCGTTCATCGTTTTCGGTTGGACGAAAAACAACAGGTTTAGTTGAACCACTCATTTCTATAAAAACAAATTCATTATCTCCATCAATTTCCATATTTTCAATCGCTTCAAGGAAAAATTCATAGTTAAAGCCGATTTCGAAGTTTTCGTTGTTAAATTCACAGGGCACAGTTTCTTGGGCTTGGGTTCCTTGGTCTTCATCTTGAGCGGTTAAAATCATTGATTCAGCAGAAATCTGAAATTTAATCAATTTTTGATATGAACTTGCAAACAAAGCAACACGTTTCAACGCAGGAATAATTTCCTTTTTATTCAATCTCAATTTGTATGGATTGTCGGTAGGTATTACATTTTCGTATTTAGGATATGACTCAGCAATCCTTCGAGATATGATAACTGTATTTCCTACATCGAATCGAATATGTGTAATTTCATCTTCGCTCCTGACGAAAGAAATTAGAACATCATCGTCAACTTTTCTTAATAAATCAACAGTCGTAGCAGGAACAATAACACCTAAATCATCGGGAAAAACATTATGACCATCGGCTAAAATAGTTGCTTTCGAAAGACGAAAGCCATCGGTCGAAACCAAATTAAGTCTATTTCCCTGAAATTGAAAGAAAACACCTGTTAATGCAGGCTTGAAATCATCTGTTGAAGTACAAAAATAAGTTCTTTCGGATGCCCAGGTTATGTCCTTCATCGATATTAATGCGGCATTTTTTCGTATTTCTTCGTTCAAACTATCAAGCAACTTGGTTATGTCAGGCTTTTCGGATTGAAAAAGTTCGGGCAAATCAAGAAACTCTGCGGGATCCAACCCTTTCATCGCATATCTTCCATAAGCAGTTCTAATATTAATATTGAAGGTTCCCTCATCAGATGAAAAAGTAAATTCTTCGCTATCTTCTAAAGCACGAATTATGTCCATAATTCTCTTTCCTGGAACAAGAACTTTACCATCCTCTCCAGGCTCAACCACAAGATGATTCATTATGGTAATTCTCTGGTCGCTTGCAATAATTTTTAACAAATCGCCATCGAGGATAAAATAGAAATGTTCCAATATTGGCAAAGGGGACTTTTTGGGTAACGCAGGACTTACTTTTTGCAATGCTTGATTTAATTCTTTCAATGATACTTTGAACTTCATCTAAAACCTCCTTTCAATTATGAATATATCAAAATTTCTTATTTTAATTTTTTAATTTTGACAATTTATAAAAATTGACTTTAAAAACATCGTTTTTAAAATTTTTTCAATTTGATTATGTTTAAAATAGCGAAATATGGGTTGGATAATTTTTTAGTTGGAATAGCAATAGGACTGCTTCTAATAGTTTTTGCATTCCTAATTTTCAAACTACTTCTTGTAAAAATAATTTTCTTGATTATTGGTTCATTCTTTGTTGTTTTCTCATTTTGGTTTTTTCGCGATCCACCACGAAATGTTCCATTGCTTGCAATCGAGGACCATTCAATTATTTTGGCTCCTGCCGATGGAAAAGTTGTTGAAATAAAGGAAATCGACGAAAATAAGGTTCTTGGATGTCGAGCCATTCAAATTAGCATCTTTCTGAGCCTGCTCGATGTCCACGTAAATCGCTCTCCGATTTCTGGCAAAGTTTTTTACTCCGAATATTTTCCGGGGAACTACCTTGTTGCCTTTCACCCTAAAGCTTCGGAATTAAATGAGCATACATTCATAGGGATTGAAAACGAATTTGGAAAAATCGCTTTCAAACAAATTACTGGAATTTTAGCCCGACGAGTCGTTTCGACTTTACGAAAAGGTGATATTGTCAATGCTGGCGATAAAATTGGAATGATGAAATTTGGTTCGAGAATGGATGTAATCGTCCCTGTTGGAACACAAGTTTTCACAAAAGTTGGAAATAAAGTCATAGGTGGTGAGACAATTATTGCCCGACTACGAAAAGAAATTATTATTCCGGGGACTTCGCCCTTATGATTAGGATAACAAGATCAATTGTACCAAACTCATTAACTCTTGCAAACCTACTTTCAGGTTTCATAGCAGTAACTTATACTGCCAAAGAATCTTATAATATTGCTGCATTTTTTGTCTTAATAGCAGCTATTTTTGATTTGCTTGATGGAATTACAGCAAGGCTAATAAAATCGGCAAGCGAATATGGAGTTCAACTCGATTCACTCTCTGATGCTGTTTCATTTGGACTTGTTCCGTCGTTTATGCTCTATAAAATTTACTTTTACCAATACAAAGACATAGGGATATTTATTGCCGCCTTACCCTTGATTTGTGGTGTTTTGCGGCTGGCACGATTCAACGTTCAAACTTCAGCTTTTCAAGATAAAAAGTTCTTCACGGGGATGGCAATTCCTTCCGCTGCCTTTATGATTCTTTCATATTTAATATTTTATCACCAAAGCGACTTTTTAACTACAAACTTAAAACATTATTCAATCATCGGAGTAACAATAGTTACTTCGCTCGCAATGATATCCACGGTAAAATTCCACAACGCTCCAAGACCGAGCATCAAATATATTCGGGAAAACCCAATTCCAACTCTCATATTCACTTTGGCTATCATCTTGTCAATTATCACAAAAGGCTTGTTCATTTTCCCTTTTTTCGTTTTTTACTTGGTTGGGAGTATAATTCACCATTATTTTATATTATTTCGAAAACATAAAAAGGAATTAACTTAAAATGGCAAACTACATTGCAACTGTAAAAGTTATGCTAAAAAAAGGAATCCTTGATGTTCAAGGTAAAACAGTCGAAAACTCTCTCAAAACGCTTGGATTTAATCAAATTAGCCAGATGCGAATTGGAAAATACATAACGTTTTCTGTCGAAGCAGAAAATTTGGACGAAGCAAAACAAATTGCGCTCGAAGCAACAGAGAAACTCTTGTATAATCCAAATATCGAGACATACGAAATAGATGTTGCAGAATTAAGCTGAAAGGTAAAAGATGAAATTTGGCATTGTAGTGTTTCCGGGTTCTAATTGTGACCACGATGCATATTATTCCTTAAAACATAATCTTGGGTTCGAAACCCAATTCCTATGGCACAAGGATACTACCATTCCATCCGATATTAAATGCATTGTTCTACCAGGGGGTTTTTCGTATGGAGATTATCTCCGTACCGGTGCCATCGCAAGATTTTCGCCAATTATGAAAGAAGTTGTTCACTTTGCTTCCAAAGGCGGATTAATTATCGGAATCTGTAACGGATTCCAGATCTTAACCGAATCGGGACTTTTGCCTGGTGCCTTATTAAAAAATACTTCTTTACGATTTGTTTGTCGTGATGTTTATTTAAAAACTTTAAACACTAATACCCCTTTTACCTCGTTAATCGAAAAGGACAGGATTTTAAAGATACCTATTGCGCACTTTGAAGGAAATTATTTTGTCGACAGCGATACACTCAAAGAACTTGAAGACAATGAACAGATTATTTTCCAATACTGTAACCCGAACGGAGAAGTCACCGAAGAAACTAATCCAAATGGTTCTTTGAAAAATATAGCAGGAATAACCAACAAAAATAAAAATGTACTTGGTATGATGCCACATCCCGAGCGGTATTGCGATTCAATACTCGGTGGCACAGATGGTTCTTTGATTTTCAAATCCATTGCAAATTTCTTCTTTTAATTTAGGAGGTCTTATGTTTAATTTAGGAGTTCAGGAACTAATTCTAATAGCAGTTATCATTCTTCTCATTTTCGGGGGTCGAAAAATCCCTGAATTAATGCGAGGCTTGGGTCAAGGAATACGAGAATTTAAAAAAGCTTCCAATATTGAACAAGAAAGCACTGCTCAAAGTAACACGAAACAAGAGAAGACAGAATAAAAATGTTCGATGTAGGAGGCGGTGAACTACTTTTAATTCTTTTGGCTGTGATTATTCTTTTCGGTCCCGAAAAGATTCCCGAAATTTCCCGCCTTATAAACAAAGGAATACAAAAAATGCGGCAAGCTCAAAACCAAATTCAAGCGGAAATAACCAACATAACTCGCGAAGTCAATGCCACACTTGCTGAACAGGAGGAAAACAAAAACCCCCCGCAAAAAAACATCGAGAATTAACCTACCATCCTATTGCCATTGGCTTTAAATCTTTAACTACTCTACCAGTTTGAATATCTATTGCTTCAATGACAAGGATATAACCTCCGGGCTCGATTTGACTCCCACTCAGAATTTTGCCATCCCATTCAATAAATCCCGAAGATGCTGAAATGGTATTATTTTCCAACTCATAAACGAGAATTCCATCGAGACTAAATATCCTTACACTTATTCTTGCCTGAACAAATGGTAACCTATAAGAAATTTTACAAAGCGAATTAGAAATCTTACCTGGAACAAAAGGGTTCGGGATTATCTCTGCCCAAATGCTCTCATCTTTTTGAATCGAAACACTGTTCAATTCTCCGGGAGTGGCGCCACGTTTATCAACACAAGTGAACCAGTTCAATGAATCATTCGATATTCTACTCTCTACCATTTTTTCCAGACTTCTCTGTTTGAAACTGGTCATTTTCCCTTTATGCCATTGTGGCGTGAAATTCACCGAGTCTTGCACAACTCCCAAAGGGTCATACAAAATAATATTATCGCCAGAATTTCTCAAAACAAAAGATGATTCCACTAAAACAATTTTGGAATCCCCCTTTTTCTCCTCGAAGCAGTTGAAAAAAGTTGAATCCCACGCAACTGCAAAATAACCCCCAGCTTTTATCTTCAATGGATCCTTATCGGGAAAAATTAGCACTTTGCCTGAGCTATTCAAAAGTTTCCATCTCGATATGTCAATGTCCTTTGTTGTAATGTTCACTATTTCCAGAAACTCGCCACAACCAGTATAGACATCGAACAAAATTTCATTAATTAATAAACCTTTAAAAGGCTTAGGCAAATTTATGTTTACGGTTCTTTTTCGATAAGCTGTGGTTTCAAGAGAATCAAACTCTATAGAAAAATCAATTTTATTCAAAAAATTATAATTCAATGGATACAAAACAGAATCAAAAGAAAGTTCCACCCGAAATGAATCATCTCGTTTCAAGTTTGCCTGACTCAAGTAGTAAATCATTAAACTTGAATCCCGTTCTCCAAAATTGCAAGACAGCGTAATTTCAACCTTTATGTTCTTAACCTCTTTCCTTCCAAGATTCTTAAAAATTAACTGACAAAAACCATTTTCAATCTGAATACTATCCTCGAGTAAAATTTCTTTTATCGATTTACTGTTTTCTCGACAAATTGTGTGTCCCAAACGATCCAACGAAATGTTCCAATTTTCTTTGCTTACTGCAGGGGTACTCCAATCGTATCTTTCAAGAGAAAAGCCCTTCTTTCCCCATCGAAAGTCGTAATAAACACTGTCAATCAAAGCAGAATCTAATGTTCTAATTGTAATTATATCCCAATCGTTATGTAAAGTAGGTAAATTTACAACCAAAAAAGGACAGCTCAGGTTATCTCGAAAACCAGTAGTATCGTTAATCAAAGCAAAAAATGTATTTGGCAAGATTTCGATATAGCTTTCTACTTTGACAGAAGAATTTCTATTTGAAATTATTAGCCCAGAAAAAGAGATTTCACTTTCGTTGGGGTTATAGATTTCGATCCACTCGGATTTTGATTGTGTAGGAGCAGGAAAAATCTCATTAATATAAACCTGGGAAAAAGCTGTTAAAGCCGAAAAAAGAAATAAAATGCTAACATGCAGTCCCATAATAGTCTAAAAATGGCTGGACAAGGGACTTTTTGATTAAAATAGCAAGTAACTCAGAAATCAAATTTGCTTCAAATTCAGTAAATCTATTATAGATTGAACTATCTAAATCGAAAACTCCAATGACAGAATTATTATAAAACAGTGGGACAACGAGTTCGGAATTTGCACTAGGGTCGCAGGGAATATAACCCGGAAACTTGTGGACATCGGGAACAATTATTGGTTTCCGATTCCGAGCCGCAGAGCCACAAACTCCTTCAGAAATAGGTATTCGAACACACGCAACTTTACCAATATAGGGTCCTAAAACAAGATGTTCGTTTGCAAGGAAATAGAAACCAGCCCAGGTAATACCATCAAGTTGATGATAAATTAGGGAAGCAAAATTGCTTGAATTAGCAACAAAATTCTTTTCATTTCCAATAATATTGTTCAATTTGTTCTTTAAATCGTAAACATAATTAGTTTGTAAATCAATCAGACTCATTTTCAAACCAATTAAACCCACGAACAAATTTTAATTTACAAAATTTTCCCTACAAAAATCGCTCCAAAACTCTAAAATAGAAAGCATAGTCCAGAATTCATTAACTTTTTCTTCTCTTTTTTGTTTAATAAACTCCACAAAGTTAGAATATTTTGACACCTCTTCCTTAGAAAATTTTTCCAACAATGCGATTGTTACGGTAAAATCCTGTATTTCTCCAAGAACTGTTTGTACATTTTGCAATTCCTTTAACTTAGCTTTAGGTATTGATAAAATATTCTCGATAGTTTCGACGGTATAACGAAATCTTTTGAAAGCTAAACGAGTCTTGTGAAAAGTAGAAAAGTCATTTTCAACTATATTAGAAATGCAAGTTTCAACCTCTCTGAAAGCGTCATTTAGAACAGCATTTATGCTTTTCAAATCGATTTTCTTAAAACATTCAAGCGGTTTTAACTGTATTCGATAATAAAAAATTTCACCAGAATGGTCAAAATTAGGTGAATTGATAATTTTTTTCAGCTTTTGAATCTGTTTTTTTTCCTTCTTTTTCAGAAAAACAAGGAATTCAATTGTCTCGGGAAATTTTTTGATAAAATTAATTAAATATTGAATTTGAACCTGAGTGTCCCTTAGCTTATTAAACTGCTTAATGTTGCTCTTCAAAAGTTTACGCAAATTTATGTTATTCTCGATTGAACAAAAATTTTCAATAAATCTAATAAAAGAAAGAAGTCGACGTATGGCTACTCTAAAATCGTGAATTGCTTCATCATCGAAAGATTCTTTGATCTTATTTAAGTTTTTCTCGTAAGCCTTTTGGAGTAAAACAAGTCTATTCAACAAAGTCTTTTGTATTTCATTGGTTTCCATTTCACCTTAAAATTTAATTTCTTCAACAGTCCAACCCTTCTTCACCTGGACTCTATCAATGAGTTTTATAATTTTTTCAGAAAATTTTAAAGGATAAATTTCCCCGAAATCGTAAGTTTTGCTATTGTTTCTGTCGTAAAAAGCTACAAGATTATATTCCCCTTCGGGTAAATTATCGAAGCTCCATTCCATCCCGACTAAATCTGTAACATAATTTCTATCCTTACCCATTGCCATAATCATTGGCTTCCCATAGGATGTATCGACAACAGCAAGTAGTTTACCTCTAATATTTCCAACAGAGGGTTCCCCAGCTATGCTGATAGTTTGTGAATATCTTCGAGTTAGAAAAACGTTGCCAAAATAATCAAAGACACTATCTGAAGAAAGGTTTAAAATGTAGTTGCTTCCCCATCTTAAATTAGGATAATCAACTATTAGCTCGAAATTACTTCCCCAGCTAAATCTTATTGGCATTGTATCTTTCTTTTCAATATTAACCAATTCTACTCTAAAAAGTGTTCGACTTGTATCCAGAGGAATATTAAAATTGACAACTATTCTTTGTGATAGATTCGATAAAATCTTTTTTTTTGTTTGCAAATCTGGCTCCAAAAGTGGAATTTCAGAAGTCATTCGAAACAAAAGAGGCTTTTGAAAAAAAAGTTTATTATTAGATGTATCAGATATAAACTCGAAATTCCTAAGTTCAAAAGAGTAAAAACCTTCGGGCAATTTATTTTTGAAGCAAACTAACAAAGCGGCTGGTTCTTCTGGATTATGGGAAATAAAATCTGGTAAAATTTCAATCTTTTTAGAAGTATCGTTAATGGAAAAATATCGTAAATCAAAATTCGAATCCAAGCGTATTGGCTCGCTGAATTTCAATTTTATTACATTTTTCGAAATGGCTACAATATCTACCAACTGCGGTCGGGTGATGTCCTTTGGATGAGTAACTAAAATTGCCAATGTATCTTTCGAGTATGGATTAACTACAACAGAATCAGAACATATTCCAAACCCATCGAGGCCTCTATCAAATTCCTTATTACCATTAAAATCAGTAAATCCAAACAAAAAATACGAACCAGGCTTTAGCGCTTCGAATTTGAATATTCCATTTGAATTTGGTTGAGTTCGATAATGAAAGATTTTATTTATTTCCACCAAAGAATCAGAAATTAGGTTTGTTGGTATCACATAAATAAACGTTTTTGTTAAATCTTTTGCAAGAACTCTACCGACTACAATACCACTATCGATAGATTCACCAGTTGAAAAGAACAAAGAAAAAGGTTCGTTGGGCTTATTACCATCCAAATCAGCATAGTCGTTACCGAGCAAAAAGTTTATGGTAAAATCTTGAGGTAAATCCTCAATAAATCTTATGAATAGTTTTTTTCCGCTCCATTTTGCGTTAAATTTAATTGGTGGGTTTAAAAAAATGTTATTAAGAACAGAATTTCTATCGACCCATTTATTAAAAACTATAAAAATTTGTTTATTGGTAAATTTTGTTGTCAAATTGCTTGGGTAAAACTCAATTATTTTTGGAGGGGTTTTATCGGGCGGGCCCCCGCTTGGAGGTTTCGGATTTGCACATCCAAAGAGAATTATAGCTACTACAAGAACCAAAAATGAATGAGTTTTCATTCAATCGAAAGATACAATAACTAAAAAATCTAAATTAAATACTAATTTTGAAATACCATATAATGGAGAATCAAAATGGGAAGTTTTTTTACTATTAACCCAACAACAGAAGAAATAATTCAGGAGTATTTTGAATTGAGCGAAAGCGAGATTGACCAAAAAATCGAAAAAGCAGTTGAAACCTTCAAAGTATGGTCAAGATATCCGATAGAGAAAAGATGTGAATTGATGAAAAATGCTTCCGACATTCTTTTGAAGAAAAAAGACACTTTGGCTCAGCTAATCACAATCGAGATGGGTAAACCTATCAAGCAAGCAATAGCAGAAATCGAAAAATGCGCTTGGGTTTGCAGTTATTATTCTGAAAATGCCATTGAACAACTTTCCGATATTGAAATTCCAACAGAGATGACCAGAAGTTATGTAACTTTTCAACCCCTTGGGCCTATTCTTGCCATAATGCCGTGGAATTTTCCGTTTTGGCAAGTTTTTCGTTTCGCTGCTCCAAACCTCGTTGCTGGAAATACAGCACTGTTGAAACATTCGAGAAATACAATGGGTTGTGCTATTGAAATCGAAAAAGTATTTTTGGAAGCTGGGTTTCCAGAATTTGTCTTTCAAAATTTGGTTATTGGGTCCAACAAAGTATCAAAAGTTATTGAAGATAAAAGAATCAAGGGTGTAACTCTTACTGGGAGTACACCTGTAGGGAAGGACGTGGCAAAGCTTTCAGGGTCAACTCTAAAGAAGACGGTTTTAGAACTTGGAGGAAGCGACCCTTACATTGTTTTGAAAGACGCCCCGCTCGAAAAAACAGTAGAAACCTGTGTTACAGCTCGACTCATAAATAATGGGCAAAGTTGCATTGCAGCAAAAAGATTTATTGTGGAAAAGCAAATCTTTGATGATTTTTTAAATCTTTTTACAAGTTTATTTAAACAAAAGAAGATTGGAAATCCCCTCGATCCTGAAATTGACGTTGGACCTCTGGCAAGAAAAGACTTACAATTAGATCTTCACAATCAAGTTGAAAGAAGCATAAAATTCGGAGATACTCTGCACCTGGGAGGAGTTATCCCACCGTGGCAAGGGTATTTTTATACACCTACCATTGTCTTGGTTCATAATCCAAATTCACCTGTTTTCGAAGAGGAAACATTTGGGCCCGTTGCAGCATTAATAAAAGCAAATAATGAAGACGAAGCAATCGATTTGGCAAACAGAAGTAATTTCGGTCTGGGAGCTGCAATTTTCACTTCCGATATAGATAAAGGCAACCGCATAGCCAAAACCAAACTCGAAGCTGGCTGTTGCTTTGTGAACGATTTTGTAAAATCTGACCCCAGATTACCTTTTGGGGGTATAAAAGAATCTGGCTTCGGACGTGAACTTTCTATCTTTGGAATTAGAGAATTTGTGAACATCAAAACCGTTTGCGTAAAATGAAAAAATATCTTTGGCTTTTGTTAAGTTTTATCATTGCACCTTTGTTTGGTCAAAGTTTACCTTTGCCCTATAACCTTGATTTCGAAATAGGAGAACCAGGGAAGCTACCCAAAGGTTGGATAGTTCCATCTTATGCCGAAAATTTAGGTTACAAAGCATATGTATCAACCGAAGAACCTTTTAGCGGAAGATATTGCTTAGAGCTTTCTCGAGAAGGTAAATACCAGGAGGACATTTACGGCTCTGTAATGCAAAGTATCGACGCCACCCCTTACCGTGGAAAAACGATCCGATTTCGAGCTTACATTCGCGCAGAAATTCATAGTCCAAAAGGTAGCGCGCACATCTGGGTTAGGGAAAGATTTGCTAATGATGATGAATCGGGTTTCTTCGAATACCTCCCGAACCAACCTGCTGTCCTACGCCTTTGGGAAGTTAGAGAAATACAAGGTAAGATTGGGAAAAACGCTACAACAATTAACTTTGGACTTCTGCTTTTTGGCAATGGAAAAGCTTGGATAGATAGCGCCTCGTTCGAAATTATTCAAGAGACCAGCCAAGCAATCCAAAATATCCAACTTCAAATCGAACAAATCAAGGAATTGATAGACTTTGCAAAAGTTTTTGGCGCGGTTCGCTATTTTCACCCGCTTTCCAATTTTGATTTTAACTGGGATTGCTTTGCAATGAATTCTGTTACATTCATTTTAAAAAATAAGGACATCCCTATTCACAAAAAAATTCACAATCTATTTGCTCATTATCTTTTACCCGAATTTCAAAATGAATATGATTCGACAGGATACTTATTTTGGATACACAATGGACTTCCAGCAGATAAACCCCATCCTTTTTTGGGTTCCAGAAAGGCAAACATTTTCCATCCTTTGCGTAAATCACCCGGGATTGTTCAACAAGTTTTAGACATAGAGAAATACCGTGGTAAGAAAGTTAAATTTAGTGTAAATTACTTTGGTGAATTATATGGCAAATCTGCAAAAATCTTGCTTGCAGTTCGATACGATGACAATGACAACAAACAAATAAGTTTCGAGATCAAAGAATTTTCTAATTCAAATAAACAATGGCAAAAAATTGAATTGACTACAAGAATTCCCGAAAATGCATCCTTCGCTAAACCAGCAATAATTTTGGTCGGAGAAGGAGATTGCTTTTTCGACGATGCAGCTTTTGAGGTTGAAGGAATTGAAGGCAATTTTATTCAGAACGAAAGTTTCGAAATGGCAAAAGATTCCCTACTTATTTACGGTTGGCGTCTTCTCGATTTATCTTCACAAAGTGGCTATAGGGCTTTTATAAGCAAAAGTTATTCCAAATCGGGAACGAAGTCCCTTCATTTATACTCCGATTCCGAAACAAGAATCTTAACTCCAAATAATGCCGAATTCTATACTATCAAACTTCACAATGATAGTATCATCAGAGTACCAATTAGCATGTCAAATTTGCTGGCAGAAAGGTTATCGAACGATATCCCAAAAGCTGAGGATTGCCATTTTTCGATTGATGACAAAATTTCTCAAATCGTAATTCTTATCTCTTTCTGGAATTTCATAAAACATTTCAACATATATCTGAAAAACGATGTGAATTTGGAAAAATCGCTCGAAGAGGCTTTGCTTGAGCTTAATCGAATCCAATCTGCCTATGAATTTTATTTCTTACTTTGTCGTTTGACAAATCTTATCGAAGACAACCTTGTACGAATTCTCCACAAAGATTTTACTAATGAAAAATCATACCCTTTTCTTTGGAAGGAAATTGATGGAAAAATTTACCTCACCGATGTAACATTGTCAAATTCAAGAGCAGAAATTGGCGATGAGGTAATAAAGATTAATTCTTACGCTATTAATAACTTTATCGATTCAATTGCCAACTTTTTGAGTTATTCGTCAAAATCTTGGAAATATCTAAAAACATTAGCTTTCATTAGAAATTATTTACCCGAAGATACAATTGTTCTTACCCTTAAAAAGGCAAGCGGTAAAACAATCACCGAAACCTTTGCTAAAAATATCACTTCTTTCGAACTTGTCGAAAAAAGGCCTGAAAAATTTCAAATCCTCCGGAACAATATTGCTTATCTTGATTTAACCAGGCTCTCGGAAAAGGAATTAAAGGATATTCTCGACACTTTGCCCCAGTTCAATTATTTCATTTTCGATTTAAGAGGAATATCTCTTGTCGGTGAACAATTCCTATCTTTATTTACCGACAAAACAATTGAAAATAAAATTTGGAAAATTCCTGTTTTCACACTTCCAGACCAAAAACAACTTTCCTGGCAAGTGATAAGCACAAAAATTATCGGAAAATCCATATTTGCACCAAAAGAAGTTTACTTTTTAGTAGATAAAAGAACAATTGGTATTTCAGAAGTCATTGCCGATATTGCAAAAACAAACAAAATTGGTAAACTTATCGGCGAACAAACAGGTGGAAACCCGATGGAAATGGTTTCACATCAACTCCCCGGAGGTTTTACTTTTTACTTTGGAAATTTCAGAGTTTTCGATTCATCAGGTAAGCAATTTTATAAACAAGGAATTCCCCCAAATATTCCTGTTAAAGAAAAAACCACAAAGGAGTTTCTTATTGAGGATCAAATTTTGCAAAAAACACTTTACCTAATAAGTCAACAATAATTTTTAAAATAATTTTTTGTAAATTGCATTTTGTTTTACAACTCAAAAATGTACTATGAAACTTTTAAGATTTATTATAGCTTTTTCCATATTTTCAGCACTTACCATATTCAGTAGTTTTGCTGAAACACAGGAAGTTCGTTTAATAACAAATGCTCATTGTAACGGTTGCAAGAGTAAAATTGAAAAAGCTTTGAAAAAAGTCAATGGAGTTGAGTCGGCAAACTTGGATCTCCCCAGCAAAATTGTAGAAGTAAAATTTAATTCCGAAAAAACAACCGTCGATGCTCTAATTGCTGCGATAAAAAAAGTAGGCTACGAGGCTGCTATTTTCTCCGAAAACGAAACATTCAATTTCCCTGAACACAAAGACAAAGATTGCAAAGATAAAACAAAGAAACACGAATGCCCTGATAAAAAGGAAAATAATCAAACTAAAAACAAAACAAAGTAATTAGCATCATCGTTCTATCCTTAAACTCAAGGGGATCACTCGGGGGGAATTAGGGTATAATAATATTGATTTCTCAATTGTTTCATAAAATACTAAAAACACTCGAAAAAAAATTAAAAAAAATTGTTAAATCCATCGTATTTAAAAGTAGAAGCCGAGTATCCCCCGAATTTCTATTAAATTCGTCGCCAAAATTTGACGATTGTAAACGAATTCTTCTATTGCGACCCGACAGGATTGGGGATGCCTTGGTTTCTATCCCATTTTTTCGCAGCCTTTCCTATGGCTTAAGAAGCAAAAATATCGAAATTGATATTTTGCTGAGTAAAAAAAACATTGTAACCAAACCTGCAATTCAAGAATATTTCGACGAAATTTTCTGCCTTCAAAAAAATCTATTCTCAGCAATTTCACTAATAAGAAGATTGAAACTAAGAAAATACGATATAATCATTGACTTACTCGATAACCCTTCGTTCACTTCAAGTTTGATTATCCGAATTATTAAGCCAAAATATTCGCTGGGATTTGATAAGGAAAATCGGAAAGTTTACACGCACGTAATTCCTTTACCCGATAAATTAAATGTTCACATTGTAGATCGAATTTGCTATCTGCTTCATCCTTTCAATATTTCTGCAGAAGAAAATTATAAGACTTTATTCTTTAAAGTTCCCGAAGATAATCTTTTACCACCAAAAAGAAAGAAACGAATTGGAATAAATCTTTCAGGCTCGTCGCCCGAAAAGTTTTGGGGTATTCAAAACTTTAAAAACATAATTAAGCTTATTAACAAAAAATTTGATTTTGAAATTGTTATCTTTGCAACAGGTAAATACAAAGAAATTTCAAAGGATTTAAGTTGTTTAAGAAATGTTTATATTGCACCTTTTCAAAATGATTTTATCAAATATTCTTCGATGGTCAAAAGTTGTGACTTTTTAATTACACCCGACACTGCAACGGTACACATTGCTTCTGCGTTCCAAATACCAGTTGTTGCTCTTTACACATTTCAAAATCCCGAATTTGGTATGCCGTGGTTTCCCTATAAAACCAAATCGGTGACACTGGTGTCTAAACATAATTATTACCTCGACATTACCCCAGAGGATGTGTTTGAAGGATTAAGCAAGCTTCTCGAAAGTTGATGGATATATGTATCGCTCAATTAGGAACTTTTGGAGATATGATATTGGCAACCCCAATTATAAAAACCCTTAAAAAATTATATCCTCAATCTAATATCCATTTCATTGCTGGAAAGAAAAACCATATTGTCATCAAATACCATCCCTTGGTTAATAAAATTTACGTTTGGGATAAAAATCCTTTTAAATTACTTCAAACAATAGTAAGCCTTAAACTAAAATGTTTCGATTACTATGTTGACCCCAAAGACCATTTTTCGCGAGAAAGTTTAATCCTATCTAAAATTGTTGTTGCAAAAGTTAAAATTGGATTCAATTCCTTTTCCCATCAAACTTTCGACATTTCAATACCAGACGCTATACAAAACAGGAGTTTGCACTTTACCCAAAGGTTATTCCAGGCATTTAAGACTTTGCAAATCAGTGCGCCAAAGGATGACGAAATTCCCAAGCCCGATTTATATTATCCCGAAAATTCAAAACAATATTTGCTACATTTCTTAGAAAAAAACCAATTGCTATCGAATCAATACTTGTTGTTTAATATTTCTGCAAGTCATCCAAGAAAAACCTTCACCGAAGAAACATTAAAAGATATATTTACAAAATTTACTCCCCCAATTCCTGTTGTTTTGTGTTTTGAAAAGAAAGATAAAATCCTTGCAAAAAAATTGCAACAACTCTCTCCTAAAATAAAATTATTCTTTTCGCGGCAAATTCTCGATGTCTTTGCTCTTGTGGAACATTCTCGTGCAGTAATCACCCCCGACACTTCAATAGTCCATATCGCAACAGCATACCATAAGCCCACTCTGGCTTTTTACAGTGGTTTAGATGATTTTTTTATCAAATTCCATCCAAATAATCCTAAAGCCGTAGTAATCCGTGCACAAGCTGAGGACCACGGTATCCATTCTATCCCATCAAATAGGGTTCTTTTATCTATTAACCATTTTTCTAAACTAATAATGGAGGTTTTATGAAACGCTTTTTGTTATCGTTCTTTGTGCTTATTCTTTTCGCTTCATCTTACGTGCGCCCACAACAAAGTAGCGAGGCAGTAACTTTAAAATTATCGGGATACGTTAAGACCGATGTACTCTTCGACTCACGGCAAATCGAACAACTACGCGAAGGCCATTTCTCTATATTCCCCAAGAAGGAAATTCGGGACGTTAACGACGAAGATGTCAATGCAAAGCCGAACTTCAACATTCTATCCATTCAAACACGACTTGCTGGAACAATTTCTGGACCCGATGTTCTAGGTGCAAAAACAATGGGCTATTTCGAAACAGAATTTTTCGGTTCCACCGATGCAACAATCAATACTCTTCGTCTACGACATGCTTTTCTAAAATTCACCTGGGACAATTTTGAGTTTCTTGCTGGGCAATATTGGCACCCAATGTTTGTTGTTGAATGCTACCCCGGTACTATTGGATTTAACACAGGTGCACCATTCCAACCATTTATTCGAAGTCCACAATTACGCTTAACTACCAAATTCGACCCTATCAAAATCATTTTGACTGCATTATCACAAAGAGATTTTCAGAGTCCTGGTCCAGGAGGTAATTCAAGCATATACCTCCGTAATGCAGTTATTCCAAATTTAAATGCTCAACTTCAAATTTCTTTCTTGAAGAACTCGCTAATTGGTGGAGGCGTAGATTTTAAACGTCTTGCTCCTCGAATTGTTACAAACAACAATAACAAAACCGACGAAACTATAGATGGGTTATCTTTTATTGGCTTTTTAAAGCTTGCATTTTCTGATTTCTCTTTCAAAGCAGAAGCAGTTTATGGCGAGAATCTTGCCGAAATGATTATGCTCGGAGGTTACGCTGTAAAAAATACAAATGAAGAAAAATGGGAATACACACCTAACAGAAATCTGAGCCTTTGGGGAGACATTTCATATGGGAAGGATATAGAAGTTGGCCTATTCGGTGGTTACTCGAAAAATTTGGGAACTAAAGACAATTACCAAGTTTTTTACGGACGAGCAGAAGATATTGACGATTTAATTAGAATTTCCCCAAGAATACAATTTACCTTTGGCAAAGTAAAGATTGCGGGCGAAATCGAAACAATGTTTGCTAAATTTGGAAAAGTAAACCGGAACGACAAAGGCAAAGTTACCGATACAAAAGGAGTTACGAATATTAGAGGTCAACTTGCTTTTATGTATATTTTCTAAACAAAATAAACTTACAAAATTTAAAACAAAAGGGGCTCTCAATGGAGCCCCGCTTTTTATTATACCCAATGCAATCACTTCCAATCAATAAGTAATGTAAAACGCATTGTGTTTGCAAGGGGATGGTTTTCCTCGATAGTATTGATAAAGCTAAAATCCAAACGGAAGATGTCATATCGAAGCCCAGCCCCAAAATTCCAATATTTTCGATTTCCCAAAGCCGATGGTTCAGTGAAATATCCAGCGCGCAATGCAATCAATTTTTCATACCAATATTCGGCTCCAAAAGAAAGTTCAACTCCAGGGTTTCGCCAAGCAGTTATAAAGGATTTAGGCACTGGATCGCTTGAAAGTTGAGTCCTATAAACTAAAAGTTTAGCAATATCCAAAGCAAACTTCAAATCGTTGTATTCATCCCTTAAGATATTAAATGCTGTTCCTATTCGTAAAGTAGTAGGAATTGGGTCTGATTCTTTTCGGTAAGTGATTTTAGGACCAACATTTTGCAAATTTAAACCAATCGAGAAAATATCACCAATATCATATCCAAAAACTTCCAGTTGCTTTGGTTTCCATAGAATGCCAAGATCAAAAGAAGCGGTACGTCCTATACCAGCGTCACCACCTGCAAGGGCGCTTGCCGGTGCTAAATTGGATTGAATGTACCTCAATTGAACACCAATTGCTAAATCCCGAGCTACTTCTGTTCCATAAGCAAGTCCCACAGCAAATTCATTTGAACGGAATTTGCCCAAAGGATTTCCATTTATATCAGTTCTGGTGAATTCCCCGAGATGCATAAAAATGAAGTTAAATGCAAGAGTTCCATCCAAAGACTCAAAAAATTGTCCCACAGTTCCATAGCTATAATAAAGGTCGGCATTAAATTGTGGAAGCCATTTAGAAAAGGAAAGAGAAATTTGCCTATAGGGTACAACATCTTCGGGATCAAAGCCTTTTTGCACATAACGAAGGAATCCCAGTCCAGCAGGATTCCAGTAAATAGCATTAATATCATCTGCAACGGCTGTGCCTACTTCGCCCATTCCACTAGCGCGAGCATCAGGGGGTATGGAAATAAACAAAACCGAAGCGCCTCCAGCCTGGGCAAATAATCCTACGCTGCTACCAAAAAGTAAAACTAACAGTAGAAACGCTTTGATATTACTTTTTCTTTTCATATATCACCTTTTTAACAAATTTTAAAACGAATATTTTATTTAACAATTGCAAATTTTCCATTGACCATAGCTCTTTTATACGAATTACTCACTTGTATTTGATAAAGATAAATCCCTTCGGGAATGGGATTCCCATTTTTATCCACACAATTATATTTTATCTCGAAACTACGCAATCTACTAGAATCATAATTACCCTCAAATATTTCTTGTCCATATATGTTGAACACTTTTAACAAAACATTATAATTTTGATTTAAGTTATGTTGGACACGAAAAACAACATAATCTTCGGCAGGTTGTGGATAAACATTCTGATTAAATAATAAAATCCCTTCATCGGAGGACACGACTCGAAATTTTGTTTCCGCAATAGAAAAATTGTTAAAAATATCCCAGGCTCGAACCCTAATTCGGTGGACACCAGGTTCCAATTTGTCTAAAAAAGCCTTAACAAATCCTTCTTTTGGATTTATTTGGGAACTTTCGTATTTATCAGTTAAATTTACTGATTCGGGTTTGTCGTCGATCCAGGCCTCTATTAAATGGCCAATTCCCACACCTGTGGTATTTATTGCAGTGTTATCGTAAAGTTTAACAATTAACAAAGGTGGATTACTTACAATATCACCTTCGATAAAAGTTGTATCATCTAAGAAAATTTCAATTCGAGGTGGCTGATTGTCGACAGAAAGAATAGTATCGATTCCAGAAATTTTGATTCTGTTTTCGATCCCTTTTGCAAACAAGCTCCTTGTTGTATCGCGGGCAAAAAGTCTGATAGAAATATTACCATCCAAAAAGCTAACTTCATCGGTAATGTAAAATTCACCTCTAAATTTACCATTGGTTACAGGGAGTATTCCTTTTGCAATTATTCCTCCATCACGATAAATAGAATGTATAGTACCATCGCTATCGACAACCTTTTTAAAATATCCTACATCATTTATTATAACTTCAACATTCCCATTGAACTCTTCAACAATGGTAGAGTCAACATTAGAACAAATTCTACCCTCGATTTGTAAAACAGAAAAAGCTTTAATTTTCAAGATAGAATCCTTAGGGAACGAGCTCATATTAACCGAATTAATCTGATCGACCCTTGAAATCAAATCGGGGATAAGTAGAACAATCAATGGGTCACCAAATAACATATACTTCATATCGTTAAAGCCAGAAAGCCTTTGTTTAACTGCAAAATAGACTTTCCCAACCGGACCATACTTACCGTCAACTCTCCTCTTAAATAATTCATCTACAAAATGTTTATTTAAATTTGCGTTATCACTTACATAAACAGCTCGGGATGCAGAAAGATAACCTATTGCTCCACCTTTCGGATAGAAAAGTAATTCTTCGGTTCCACTTCTTAAATCCACCATATCAAACCGGCCGAAATCGCAAGTTGCAGCAATACCAAAAAACAATTTCTCCCTGTTTGTAAAAAGCGAAATAGTTTTATCTCGGTCGAAAAGTTCCTCGTGGGCCCAAACTCTTGGGTTGCCGTGTCCAAGCCAATTAACCAAAAGCACACCTTCGTTTATCGTTCGAACTAATTCTGCTGTTGCCAATGGTTTTCTCCTACCACTTGGCACATTTTCAGTTGGATATTCTGGCAAATAAATCTTTTTGACAAAAAATTCCCGAGGAACAAAGTTGTTAGATATGTATTCTGAATCTTTTGTGTGTTGATTTCCATCTCTGATTTGACGAGATTGAGGACTATCGTCGGCACAAAAAAGCAGTGTATTTCTCCAATTGGTTTTCTCGGATGAGTTTTCATAAATTTGTATTTTATCTAAGTAAACCAAACCCGTTGCGTCATCGTAAACGGGTATACGAGCAACGATTAAATCTATAACATCATCATCACCAACAACACAACCATAATAATCATCGCTGGTAAAACTTATTGTCGATATAAAATTAGAATAACTATCAGCCAACTGAAAAGCAGGGATGTAATTAGTTTGCTTCGTTGAAATGTTACGGAAGTCGTAATGACCATCGCCCCATAGAACAAGATATTTTGGTTTTACATTCCATTTAGCCATTGCAAAAGCAACAAAATCTCTTATTGCGGTAGGATCGGGAACACCATAAGCAAATTCGTTGTAAATATCTTCGGTTGTAACTACCACAACTTTTAATTTGCTAACTTTTTCGCGGTACTCTTTATACTTTGTGGCACTATTAAGTAAACTCTTATGTGTAACCACAATCACATCAGCATCAAGAGAATTATTCCTTAAGCCTGCAAGCGATACTTTTGAAATTTCGGGTTTTAAAAAATTCGAGGACACAAAGAATTTTCTTGGACTGGAACGGACATTAAAAAATCGAAAAATGAAAGAATTTTTAACAATTGATTGATTTGTAATCTGAAAAGGAACAAGAGGATTGGTAACATCCAACCCAATTATTTCACCTCCGGTAAAGCCATTTATCTGAATTTCATAACAAGAGGCAGAATCAAAATTGGAGAAAATCGAAATCGAATTATCATTTGCAACAAAGCGACGTGGATAATGAATTTCGTAGTAATTAAAGTAAGGTGTCGAGCTGGCATTCTGATTTGGGTAATGATACTCAATCTTCAAATAACTTCTATTATCACTGGAAATTTGGTTAGCTGGTAATTTACCGGTAACTTCTTTGGCTACAGCTTCTTCGTAAGAACCGCATTTTGGAATAAGTGCCTCGGTAATTTTATTTTGTCCATCGTAGAAAATAAATTTACCATAATAACCAGACACGGTATCCACATAATTTTGTGCAACATAGAAACGATAAAAAACTTCCCCACTTCTGTAAAGGTCAGGAAGAAAGTTAACAAAGTTTCTGGGGAAAATACTACCACCAAACCAAATCCTTCCAGAACCACTATTAAATGGATTAGTTAACTCCTCTCGGAAAAGAATCCTTTCAATATAGTATTCAGGAACTTTAAAATCAGAACAATTTAAAGTATCGGGGATATTTGCAATTCTTTGTCCGATGTTACCACCCCAACCAAGTAAGTAATAATTTGAATTGGAATAGGGATTATGATAGCTTCTAAAGGTTCCATTCTTGAATTCAAAACCATTTGAAGCAACACCATAAAATAGAATGTAATCAAGAGACCCATCACTTTTAGTTTGAACAATGATTGGTATTTCATTAAATCTATTATTTAAAGCATTCGCAACGTTCTCGCTCAAAGGCTTGCCATCGTTTCCATATAATTTAAGGGTTGGAACTAAATCGGAAGTTATTTTTATACCTAAATTCGATAGCATCGAAGCATCTATTTTATATATTCCTTCTGTATCAACCTTAATTTTAACAAATGTATTATTTGTGGATAATGGTATGTACTCATCTTTGGAAAGTTTTGAACTGTAATTAACAGGAAGTATCCATTGTTTAGCTTGAAGAGTGTTCAACACATCGGATAAAATTTCATTATCGGAAATCGTGTAATCAGAATAGAAATTACTTATAGTCGGCCTAAATTTTATTTTAACATTAATTTTTTCCGGAATAGAAAAAGTTCCAGTAGTATTATCATATTTGGCAACAACAAACTGCAACAATCCTAAGTGAATATTCCTTCCAATACCAAGATAATTCAGTTTAACCCATTCCTCACCGGTCCAATCCCTCTCATAATTCAATATTAAATTATCAAAGTGTTTAAGATTGAAGAAAGCAGGCGTAATCTTTCCCCCAAAAATTCGAATTGGATGTATCTCGGTCTCACTTAGATGGAAATTAATAGAATCCGGAAGAGCAATCAATTCACCTGCAATGAAAAGAACAATACCATTTTCTAAAGACAAAACCTTGGTTGGAAGTTCGAATCGAGGATAAAGGTAAATATTACTTAAATCTGAAGTTGTTATTGTATCGAATGAAACAAAAGGTGATTGCAGTTGAATTTGAAGCAAATCTATACTTTCGTTTATAACTATTGGGTTATACCGAAACTGAGCAAAAAGTTTATTTGAAAAGCTAAATATTGTTAAAAGTAAAACCAGAAAACCAAACTTTATTTTGCAGTTCACTTAAACACCAAAATTATGAAGCTAACAAAAAGTAAAGGATATAACTAATTTAACCTCGCAATTGTTTACCATACCTTCGTTAGAGACAAAAATAACAAGTTTTTATTGTAAATATTAATTTTTCCCTAACAAGTTCAATAAATTGAAAAAAGCATTCAAAAAAAATCCTAGGTAAATTAGTAATTTTGTAGTTTTTAAAATAGTTGAATCATATGTCAAGCTATCAATTTCTTGAAATCGAAAAGAAATGGCAAAAGTATTGGGAAGAAAAGGGAATATTCAAGGCAACTGAGGATTACTCTAAACCAAAGTTTTACGTTTTAGATATGTTCCCTTATCCCAGCGGGGCGGGCCTACATATTGGCCATCCAGAGGGTTATACTGCAACCGATATTATTGCCAGATATAAAAAAATGAAAGGTTACAATGTTTTGCACCCTATGGGCTTCGATGCTTTTGGTTTACCAACCGAAAGATATTCTATGGTCACTGGTATACACCCCCGGATTGCAACAGAACGAAATATCAATGTCTTCCGAAATCAGTTGAAAATGCTTGGATTTGCTTATGACTGGTCGAGAGAAATAAATACAACTGATCCTAAGTATTTCAAATGGACACAGTGGATGTTTATAAATATTTACAATTCTTGGTTTGACGATGAACTGCAAAAAGCCCGGCCAATAGACGAACTTCCTATTCCTGATAACATAAAAGATCCGCTTGAAATAGAGAATTACAAAGATCAGCATCGACTTGCTTATATTGCGATGATTCCCGTTAACTGGTGCGAAGAACTGGGAACTGTGCTTGCAAACGAAGAAGTTGATGAATGGCGCGAAAAAGGATACACAGTTCAGCGTAAGCCAATGCGACAATGGATGATTCGCATTACTAAATACGCCGAAAGACTTCTCAATGATCTTGAACTCGTAGACTGGCCTTCGTCCACAATTGAAATGCAGAAAAATTGGATTGGAAAAAGCGAAGGTGCAGAAATCGAATTCCCCATCGTTGGCTATGATGAAAAAATTACTGTTTTTACAACCCGACCCGATACTTTATTTGGAGCTACATATCTTGTTTTGGCCCCGGAACATTCCCTTGTCCCAAAAATTGTTACCCCGGAACAAAAAGCATTAGTTGAAGAATATATCCAGCAAGCAGCATTAAAGACAGACCTCGAAAGAACTGAATTGAGCAAAGCCAAAACTGGCGTTCCAACTGGCGCAGTGGGAATCAACCCAGCAACTAAACAAAAAATTCCCATCTGGATTGCCGACTATGTGCTTGTTCACTATGGAACCGGTGCAATAATGGCTGTTCCGGGCCACGACCAACGAGATTTTGAATTCGCAAAAACTTTTAACTTACCAATTGTTCAAGTGGTTAAACCTGCCGATTCCGATTGGGACATTAATTTAAGTGCTTATGTAGATGATGGAATTAACATCAATTCAGCAAACGATGAGGTTTCTCTCGACGGTTTACCAACAAAAGAGGCAAAAAGTAAGATCATAAATTGGCTCGAAAGTAAAAAAATTGGCAGAAGGAAAATTCAATACAAGCTTCGGGATTGGCTTTTTTCGCGTCAGCGTTATTGGGGAGAACCAATACCAATCATCTTCTTCGAAGATGGAACGAAAAGAGCCCTCGATTTAGACGAGCTTCCTTTGTTACTCCCCGAGGTCAAAGAGTTCAAACCATCCGGTACTGGCGAATCTCCACTTGCAACCGTCGAAAGTTGGATAAATTTTATCGATAAAAAAACAGGAAAAAGGGGCCGATTCGAAACAAACACAATGCCTCAATGGGCAGGCTCCTGTTGGTATTATCTTCGGTTTATTGACCCTGATAATGAAAAATTTTTCTGCGACCCTGTTAAAGAACGATATTGGATGCAACCAAACGGTGTCGATCTTTATATTGGAGGTGCCGAACATGCTGTTCTTCATCTCCTCTATGCTCGCTTTTGGCATAAAGTACTTTATGATTATAGATATGTTTCGACACCAGAACCTTTCTACAAACTATTTCACCAAGGCTTAATTCTTGGTGAAGATGGACGAAAAATGTCAAAATCTTTAGGAAATGTAGTTAATCCTGATGAAGTCGTAAAAAAATATGGGGCAGATTCATTGCGAATGTTTGAAATGTTCCTTGGGCCACTTCAAGATACAAAACCTTGGTCAACAACTGGAATCGAAGGGATTAACCGATTTCTTAACAGAATTTGGCGATTATTCATTGACGAAAATGGCAATCTCAATCCAAATATAGAAGATTTGCCTTTAACACCTGAGCAGGAATATATACTCCATTCCACTATCAAAAAGGTTACCGAAGATATCGAGAATTTACGCTTCAACACTGCTATTGCCCAGATGATGATTTTCGTAAATGAGTTTTACAAATTCGAAAAAAAACCAAAGCAAGCATTAGAAAAGTTCCTTTTACTTTTGGCACCCTTTGCTCCCCACATCGCCGAAGAGCTTTGGCATAGATTGGAATATACCGAATCTATTTTCACATTCCCATTTCCGGAATTTGATGAGAACAAAGCCACAAAAAAAGAAGTTGAAATTGTTGTTCAAATAAATAGCAAAATACGTTCCCGCATCAATGTTCCATTAGACACCCCAGAAGAACAAGTTTTGGAAATCTCAAAATTAGAGCCGAATGTTCAAAAATACCTTGCCGGAAAAGAAATTCGGAAAGTCATATTTGTTCCAAACAAGATAATTAATATAATCGTTTAATTTAAGCTATATCTCTTCATCTTAAATTTTAACAAAAGTAAATTTTGTAGTAAAAAAATTGACAAATATTTCCAAAATTAATTTACAATAAAAGTATGAATGTGTCAATATTTTGTCAATTGTGATTTTTTTTTATAAAAAATATTAATTAATTTATCATTTTGAAAATGGCATTTTTATGTTAATAATAAAAGGAAGGTAAAAATGAATTATCAAAATTACGTTACAATCATCATTGTAATGTATTTTTTAGGAGCATCTTCCATTTTAGCAAAACCCAACCGTATACCAACCAATCCTGAAACGGAGATTGCTTCGCAACAATACTTTTTATGGGGCGCAGTAATAGAAGAGGCCAATTCACAAAACACACCCAATTCTCCTACTCAAGACCAACCAGAAATTTTCGACAAATCAAAGATTAGAATAATCAACCTTGGACCTATTGTCAACTGGAAAGGTCTGGATTATGCACCTACTATAAGTGCTGATGGTAAAACACTATATTTTGTTTCGAATAGGCCAGGAAGTAGAATTAATCCCAAAATTGATAAGCCCAGCCACGATTTCTGGGCATCCAAAAAAAATGACCGACTTGACACGATTTTCTTTAAACCCTACAATATCGATACCACGACTATTTGGGGATACCAGGGTGTAAACACACCAGAAAATGAAGGAGTTGCCTCGATTGCAGCCGACGGTCAAACTCTTTATTTTACGGCCTGCAGCCGTCCAGACGGACTTGGCGATTGTGATATCTATAAAACTACAATTGAAGGGGATAAATGGAGCCGTCCCTACAATCTTGGTCCAAACGTTAATTCAAAATACTTTGATGCCCAACCTTCAATAGCACCCGACCAAAGTAGGCTTTATTTCGTTTCAACAAGACCGGGTCCAAATTCTGATGGGAACAACGAAAAATGGGACAATATGGATATTTGGTACTCCGACTTTGACCCCGAAACCGAAGAGTGGTTACCTGCAAAAAATCTAAAAGAAATAAACACACCTCTTCAGGACGCTGGTCCTTTTATAGCTGCCGATAATCAAACTCTATTCTTTTCCTCAAAGGGTCACCAACCTAATTACGGGGGCCTTGACTTTTACGTAACCCGTTTTGACCCTGTAACAAAAACCTGGTCCAAACCCGAGAACCTTGGATCTCCCATTAATACTCCACAGGATGACCAGTTCATAACTTTACCCGCTTCCGGCGATGTATTGTATTTTTCATCCCGTAGAAAAGACATACCTGGATTTCAAGGGGATTTTGATATATTTATGGCATTTGTACCTTCCTATTTCCGTGCGGTTGTTGTAAAAACTACTGTTATTGATGAATGTAGTGGCGAAAACATTCCCGCCGTTGTAACCATCAAAAGTCCTATTATCAATCGTATTGTTGTTGATACATTAAAAGCTAATAGAACAGAAATTGATTTTGTTGTTTCCAATACTGATTACGGCGATCCACGTGATTCGATTATGTTCGTAAATCTCGAAATAACAGCGGAAAATCCAAAATACGGCAAAACCACTAAAATCGTTCGTGTTGATAAACCAAAACCTACGACCGATCCAGAAGAAGCCAAAAAATATGCAGATGTAATCAACGTGGTCATTCCCCTTGGTCAACGCCCAGTAATTGACGCCGAAATTGAAGAAGCAAAATATGTAGCAGAAAATAAAAGAATTAAGCCAGAAATTGCAAATTTCCGTGGTTTGGTAATGGAACAATTCCAAACCTGGGACCTTTATCCTTTGCTAAATTATGTCTTCTTCGATGCAGGATCATCTAAGATTCCAGACAGATATATATTATTTAAATCTCCCGACGACAAATTTAAAAAAGCCTTTACAGATACTACAATTAGAGGCGGTACCTTAGAAAAATACTATCACATTCTTAATATATACGGTTATCGCCTTAACAAATTCCCCGATGCCAAAATAGAGATTGTTGGCTGCAACGATGGGAAAACACCCGAAGAAAAACGTCCAAATCTTTCGCGAGAACGCGCCGAAGCAGTATTCAAATACTTTCGTGATGTCTGGGGCATCGACGAAAAGAGAATGAAAATTACAGTCCGCAATCAACCTGCTGTTGTATCAAACCTCAACGATTCACTTGGTATCGTAGAAAATCGTAGAGTTGAAATACTTTGCAACGACTGGAACATTATGAAACCCGTTTTCGATAAAGACCCAAAAACTTTCCCACAACCTGAAACAATGAATTTCACTTTAAAAAATGGTATCGAGGACGCCCTTGTAAAAGCTCGTAGAATTGAAGTGAAACGAGGAGGAAAAGATTGGAATGTGCTAAAAGACATTGGCTTGGTCGAGAATAAATATACCTGGGATTGGAAAAATACTGATGACGAATATCCAAAAGACGAAGTTCCATTCAATGCTCGATTGGTAATTACAACTATAAACGACAAAGAATGCGCCAGCGACCCTATCCTGATTCCAGTTATGCAAGTTACTACTGAGCAGAAAAAAGTGGATATTCAAAAAGGTGCTAAAGATAGTACAATCGAACGATACAGCTTAATCCTATTCCCATTCGATCGTTCCGATGCTGGTCCAATTAACGAAAGAATTATGCGGGAATACGTTTATAATAGAGTGCTTCCAACCTCTTATGTCGAAGTTGTTGGACACACAGATATTGTTGGACTTTATGAACACAATCAAAGACTATCGGAACGAAGAGCCAATACTGTTTACAACGGAATTATGCAACAAACAAAGGGTAAAGTAGGGTTTATCTCTAAACGTGGTGTTGGCGAAGATGAACCCTTGTACGATAATTCTTTGCCCGAAGGAAGATTTTATAACAGAACTGTCCAGGTAATTATAAAGACTCCTGTCGAATCCTGGGAACAAATTGGCATCGGCAACTAAATTATCGATTAATAACTCTATCAGGATTCATCAGAATAAACTCCCTCCAATTTCGGAGGGAGTTTCTTTTAGACGGTAAGCTAGTTTTCCGTGTAATGTGACAGAGAGCTACAGCAAGCGCATCGGATACGTCTGTAGTTTTGTTTTTTAAATTAACTTCGAAAATGCTTTCTACCATATACTGAACACTTTTTTTAGTAGCCCCGCCCCTTCCCGTTATTGCAAGTTTTATTTCCCTTGGTGAATACTCGTAAACAGGTATATTCCTATTCAACACAGCAAGTTCCACAACAGTTTTAGCCTGAGTTAATTTCATCAAGGATTGGGGATTTCTGGAATAAAATTGTGACTCTACAGCAGTTTCATCGATCTTAAAAAAATCGAGCAAGAAATTAAATTCATCAAATAAAAACTTAAGTTTATCCAGAAACTGTAAATTATCTTTAACCTTTGGTTTAATTATACCAACTTCAACAATTTTGGGAGGAAAGCTTTGGACATCAACAATGCCAAATCCACATTTAACCGAACCTGGATCAATTCCAAGAATTAACATCAGCTTTGCTCTTTTTCCAAAATAGATAGGACTTCATCGGTAAATTCATAATTTCCATAGACATTTTGAACATCGTCGAGTTCTTCCAAAGTATCGAAGAATTTCAAAACTTTTCTAGCAGCTTCGATATTGTCTATTTTAACAGTTGTTTTAGGGATATATTCGAATTTTGATTCCAAAATTTTGAATTTTTTATCCTCGAAATACTTTTGGCAGGCTACCATATCTTCGAAAGCACAAATCACTCGGGTTCGCTCTTCGTCGTATTCCATATCTTCACAACCTGCCTCCAAAATATGCTCAAGCATTTGCTCTTCGGTCAAACCTTGGGGGTCGATATAAATCACCCCCTTTCGAGTAAAGTTCCACATAACCGAGCCGGGTTCACCAATACTTCCGCCGAGCTTATTTACTTCTGAACGAATTAAAGGAAAAGTCCTATTCCTATTATCTGTAATTGCTTCCAGTATGACAGCAACCCCTAAAGGCGCATAACCTTCGTAAATAACCTCTTCATAATTTTCGCCTTGAATTTCACCAGTACCTCTTTGTATTGCTCTTTTAATATTTTCCATAGGCATATTTTCAGCTTTGGCATTTTGAATAGCAAGCCTCAAACGTGGATTAGCTTCGGGGTCACCTCCACCTTCGCGTGCCGCAATTGTTATTTCTTTTGCTAAGCGGGTAAACAATTTCCCTCGTCTTGCATCTTTTACTGCTTTTTTGTGTTTTATATTGGCCCACTTACTATGACCAGACATTATCGAACCTCTTTTTATTTTTGAAATATACAAAATTACTAAATTTGTGCAAAGTTTTGAAAAGTAATAAAACTTATACTAATCTAAATGATTGTTTGTTATATCGTTGATTTTTGTTAATTTTGCACTTGGTTTTCTACGGCGCGTAGCGCAGCCTGGTTAGCGCACTACTTTGGGGTAGTAGGGGTCGCCAGTTCGAATCTGGCCGCGCCGACAAATAAAAAGGGGCTTCGAACGAAGCCCCTCGATTTTTATAAATCTAATTAAAATCATCGAACAATTACTAAATTCCTGTTCAATTCAATGTTGTTGAAACGCAACCTGTAAATGTAAACGCCATTATTTAAATTCAGCTCATCGGTATTAATAACAACCCGTTTATCGCCTTTCGAAGTATAGCCCTCGTAGAGTTTGACTACTGTATTTCCCAAAATGTCGGTTAACACCAGTTCGACAAACCCATCGTAAGGTATTGTGAAACTGATTGTAGTTGAGTGGCTTGCTGGGTTAGGCATCGGTTCTCCAAGAGAAACACCAGCAGTCGATTCAGTTATTCCAGCAACTTGCTTGAAAGTAACGGTAACTATTGTACTATTGGAACGAACTTGACCACATTCATTGGAAATTTGGCAATAATATGTTCCGGCATCATCGCTCGAAACGTTCTCGATAACCAGAGTCGATGAATTAGCCCCACTTATTGGCTGGTTATTTTTGTACCATTGGTAATCAATTGGTTGAGTCCCTTCGGCTTCAACACTAAGAGTTAGGGTTTCACCCGAATTAAGATTTACCGTTGCAGGCGGCTGTTGGGTAATTGTGGGTTTAAGTTTCACAACCAATTGTGCTGGGGAGGAATTCTTTGCAAAGCCAGTTGGTAGATTTGTCAAAACAACATCATAAGTACCAATATCGGAAATATTGATATTAGTTATTGTCAACTTCGATGTTTGGGCACCAGAAATTCTATTATTGTCCTGCAAAGGCACCCCATCCTTACGCCATTGGTAAGTCAATTGTGTTCCACCGGTGAAGTTTGCTTGAACACTAAATTCAATAGTGGTACCTTCGCAAGCCTCTACCGATTCAGGATCTTTAGTAATTGTGATTTCGGGAGCCGAAATGGTAAAACCAGTTGCAGTATCCGAACCACAAAGCCCAGTTATAACAACCCAATAATTTGAACCAAGATCTGAGGCTTTAATATCCCGAATTGTCAAATAATTCGAATGAGAACCAGAAATTCTATCGTTGTCTTCAAGGGCTTGAGTCCCTCGATACCATTGAATCTTTACTTCGCCAGTTGGCGGCAGTCCATCGACATTTGCATCAAAATCAAACATAGCAACATCACCAAGTTTTACAATTTGGACCTTGTTGGCTCGAGTAATTTTAGTTTTCGAACGGGCATAAATTAACACTTCGTTAGTGTACACATTCACAATACCACGGCAGTCTTGTATTGTCAATTTGCATCGATAAACTCCCGAGTTTTCGAATTTAATATTGGAAAGAACAAGCACAGGAGATGTTGCTGTTGGATTATCGGTTATATCAACTCCATCCTTTTGCCATTGATGTTTCAAAACGACCCCCTCTGTAACAACATACACCATTACATCTTCCCCAACACAAACAGATTGGGCTTGTGGTTGCTCAACAATTCTGAAGAGTGGCCATACTGTAATGTCAATTTGGTCTGAGGCAACAGGTTCACCCGTTGGGTAGCAAGCTTGAGAACCATAAACAAGAACCCGATACGAGCCACTCATAGATGGGTCGGCAAGACGGAATTCCAAGGTCCGTTGATTTGCGGTTGGAAATTTATTTAAATCAAGGTCAGTCCAGGTGCCGCCTATAAGCTTTTGCCATTTAAATCCAGTTATTGTTCCCGTAGCAGAAGTAGTTAAAGTGAAGTTATCGTTCTCGCAAATATTTGCTGGGTCTTTATCGCAGGAAACAATATTATTTTTAACCGTTTCTGTTACATCAACATAGGCTGGATTTGAGGCAACTTTCGATGGTCCGCAGTTTCCTGGTCCAAGCACAACAACTCGATAATAACCCGCTGCTGACTGTGGATCAGTTATTGGCTGCACTAAATCAGGTCCATTGGCTCCCGGAATGTCAACCCAAACATTGGGATTATTGGGGTCTCGTTTTTGCCACTGCCATCCAGTTATTGTTCCATCGGAAGCACTAAATAGATTAATCATCGGATTTAAATCGGCACAAATAGAAGTATTAGAAGGATGGTTTAAAATTTCAATTGGCGATTCAACTTTCAGATGTTTATCGGGAGCAGTGGTCGATTCACCAAAAAAGGAAATATTGCAACCATAGTCCGCCGAATCACTTTGAACAAGTGAACCGAAAACAAGAGTTTGATTTGTCTGGTTTTGAATTTCATTTGAATTCTTTGTCCATTGGTATACAAACGTAGGATTTGTTACGCTCCTTGAAATTCCATCCATATAACCCGTAATGCTCGGATTCGCTGTCAATGTTACTGAGCCATCTTTGCAATAAACAGACAAATTAGGATTCAAGGTAATTTCAGCAGAAAGAATCGGTCTAACTTCATCGCATCCAATAGTAACATTGCTTGTTCTTCGAGTCTCATTGTCGAAATCAGTTGTAATTCCACTTAAAGCAGGAGCAAGAAATCTATTGTCCCCTATATTGCTACCAGTCAGGTGCAAATCATCATTTCCAATGAAGTAAGGCTGAAGATTAATTGAGTTGCCATCTCCTCCTGAAGAAGTCCTCCAATCCGTTAAAGTCGTTTTATCGGCTCCATAATAACCAAGAATTCCGTAAGTTCCAGAGACATAATAATCGTTGTAGTTGATTGTCGAGAACGTAAATCCAGAAGGTACGTTAATGGCATACATCTTGCTGCCGGAGATGTTACTTCCAAGACTATTGACAAAAATATTATTTCGCAAATCTGTACCAGTCACTGCTGTAGTAGTAATCAAAAGACAAGCACTCATACTCGCCGAAGAGCCAACATTAGCCTGCGTTCCATACATATGAACAGTATTGTGATAAATTTTGTAGTTCGTACCGCCAGCAATCCTAATGCCAAAAGGATTGTAGGTGGTGCTCGTGGAGCTATAATTCATTGTGTGAAGGTCAGAAATCATATTGTTTGCAATCAAAATATTCGTGTTCCCAGTAGCGCTAGCAATATTAATTCCATAAGCACCCCAACCGCCTGAGGATTCTTGATAAATTCCGTAAATTTTATTCCCGACAATTTGAGCATCCTGACAATACGAGCTCAATTCAATTCCTGCTAAATTTGTTCCATCAGTTCTTTTTATATTGTATATAATATTCCCTTTGATTTGAACACCTTGGGCATATTGCACTATATATATTCCGCGATAACCTACATAATCGGATGGAACATCTCCCCCAATAATGTTATTCAATATTTTTAAGCTGTCAAGGTTTCCACCAGAAACACCATATGCGTAAATACCATAGTAGGCTTTTCGAATAACGTTATTCTCTATGGTTACATAATCATTGTCACCACCGTAAATGTATATTCCATAACTTCCAGTTTGGGAAGGTGAAGTATATGAGCTGCCGATTCCATAAAAATTACAGTTTTGAACTTTCACATTAACACACCCCAAACCTATTCCGGTGGAATAAATCATTAATGCAGCACCAGAAGTAGCAGTTGTAGCATCATTTCGAATAGTTAGATAACGCCCGCTACCGCCAATGCTTCCATCAATAATAACCCTGTCAGCGCCATTAAGTATAACAGTTCCCGTTGAAGGATATGTACCATAAATTGTTCGATTTCCACCGCTCGGTTTGATTGTCAAGGTATATCCACTTCCGCCATACTCCACCCATTGTCCAAGCGTTGGAGGATTTACTGCAGTTTCATTAATATCGGTCATTATCAACAGAGTAACATTACCTTTCAAACCAAATGTATTAATGTCGGCAAACGCCTCGGATAGATTCTGATAATACTGACCTGTTCCAACCGTATATGTTCCAATTCTTGGTCCGCGAATTTCTCTGGCTCCAGCAGGATTAGTTACTGATGGTGTATAGTTATTTGAACCAATAGCAAAACCAGTACATTGAGCATCGACAAAGTTCCCTTCGGAAGCAGAAGATGAAATATCATAAACAAGCCAGAAGTAGTTTGTCCCAGCTTGAAGTTGTTGTGACCCGGTAATTGTAAAAGTTCCAGAGGGATTATTAATAGTGGAGCCAAATTGAGTGGCAGTGGAAAAAGTTGTTGAAATACCGGTATAATATACTTTAGCACTTACAATGTCCGATACATTTGTGGTACCAGTGGTATTAAAAGTAATGCTTGTTAAATTCAACGGGTCCGCAGCACCTTGCATAGTTACTTCCAAACGAATTATAGGTTGATTAGTATAACCAACGCCTACTGGACCAGTGACTTGGGTTGTAGTTGAACTCGAATACCTCATTAGGTCTGGATATGCATCGTAACAAACATCATCGATATACATATCATTACCGTAGCCACTATAAGCTTGGAATATAATGTAATTTGTGCTACCGTTAAAAGAAGACGGAATATTGTAGGAGAACTGATACCATCCAGCAGGCGAATTATAACGATGAATAGCACCAAGCCGAGTTGCACCGGTTAAATTTGGTGAAGTATTCACCCAAACAATAACACTATCGGGGCTTGTGGAATAACCTGGATCCCTATACATCCAGAAACTTACTTTGGGAGTGTATGAACCTCTTTGCGACCAATCGATTGGCGGAGTTACCAAAATTGCACTTGAACCAGACGAGGCAGAATAGGAATAATATCCTGCCATTCCTGCACCTGACCGCGTGGAAGCTGATGGATAACGTCCAACTGTTAGTCTTTGCCAATTATAAGTGCCTGATATAATCGATGCAGTCCAACCAGTAGGTGGAAATGTAGTCCCATCGAAAGATTCACAATATATTTTGAGGTAAGTAATTGGTCTATTACCACTGGGGGATGTGGTAGTTGGAGTTCGAGCAGAGCCCCCGACAGTAATACTGTTGCAAACTGCATCAACAACATTACCAACTGTTGCATTCGAAGCAATATCGTACGTCAACCAGAAATAATTCGTTCCACTTTGCAATTGCTGGGTCCCATTGATCGTGAAATTCCCAGAAGGGTTGTTGACAGTTGAACCAAATTGGTTAGTGGTCGAGAAAGTGCTACTGGTACCAGTATAATAAATTTTGGCATTTGCTATATCGCTCGTATTTGTCGTTCCAGTAGTGCTTAAAGAAAAGGATGTAACAGAAAGTGGATTAAGAGTTCCACTTGTAACTACTTCAATCCTTAAAATAACCTGATTGGTTAAACCCTTTCCAGTTGGGTCGGTAATCTGGTAACAATTGCTTGACTGGTAGGTCATATTGGTAGCAGCAGAATAAGTGAAAGTAATTGAGATATTGGTAGCTTGATGTCCACCATCCCCATAAGAATCTTCAATCCACAAATACCAAGTTCCATCAAGATTCTCATTATTGAAATTCGAAAGATTAACGGTATATGTACCGTCAGACTGGCCCGAGGCTATCCGTACAGTAGTTCCTGCTGGGGACTGAATCCAAAAAGATCCTTCAGAAGGCCAGGAATCAGTGTCCCAAGTATAAGAAATAGAGACTTGCGAAACAACACCCGTTTGAGATATATCAAAACTCGTCCATCCCAATTCAGTCAATGTATTGTAATCATAATCCCACTGAGCAGGGCTATCATCGGGATACACAGTATAAGTATTAGCATACAAAGGTAAACTGAACGATATTAAAACAAAAATAAAAAGAACAAAAGAAGTTGTTACAAGAAAAGACTTTTTCATAATAACACCCAATTTTTGAAACATATTTTCCGAGTTGATTAAAGTACAAAAATAATAAAATTAATTAAAAAATTATTTAAACCTGTAACTTTTTTCCATCTCCCAGTGCATTGTCTTGGCCAAATGCTCATTAAAAACATTTTTTTCGCCGCCAACAGATAGAACAATGTCTAATCTAATTTTCAAGGTTTGAACCAATCCAGCGGAAGTTAAAATTTGTTTAAAAGTTCCGCTTCCAACCTCGACAGAATACGGAAGCGAAAGAGTTTTAACTCCATAAAACTTTGTTTTTTTCCATTTTGCAAATGGTTTAGAAAAATTTCCTTCGATATAGTACTTATTGCCCAAAAAACCAGTGCATTTGACGACCGTCGTATCAAACAAATTAATGCCATCGATATCTAACTCAATAGGTGAAAGCCACGCAGAATCTTTATAAACTGGATTTACTGGATAAGAAATTCTAATTACGTCACTGATATGTTTGAGCTTGAAATCACTTAACCCCTCTGTCCAATTATATAGCCATAATGTATCCCGCATTGTCGGTTTTAATTTTTCAACGTATAATCTTTTTTCCTGAAGTCGTTCCCCTTCGATTTTGGCGACCTCACCGTAAGGTGAATAAACAAGCGTGTATTCCAACCCCATAGGTATATTATAAGTTTGAAAATCTTCGAATTTAAAAATCTCGGGATTTGCAGTTTCTATGTTCCAAAATTGGTAAATTTTTTTTTCTTCTTCAAATCTATAATGAATAGAATCAATTGAAACTTCAACATAGGAAAAGCCATTTTTTGGTGGATCAGGTTGCATTAATGTCATAAAATAAGTGATTATTCGTTTGAACCTCTTAATTGAACTATCGGGATAAACACGAACCACCGAAGTTGTATCGTAAAGATTATAGTTATAATAAACTTGTGTTTTGAAGACAGGCTTCAATGAATAAGCAGGCGGTAAATTGCTGTCCTTACCACCAGGGACAGTTCTATCTTGAGCGAAAAGATAAAAAACACTCAAAACTCCTGCAAAGAAAGAAATAACGACCAACTTGCTAAAGTCATTCCATCCCATATCTCACCTAATTTAATTTTCAATTCTATCTCACTTTTAGAAAGAAGAATAGTGATAATTTCCTCGGTTTCATCAAGCTCTTGGTTGTATTTTTCTAAATCTTTTGCTAAAAAAACATAACAAATCTCATCGGTTAAACCATTACAAGGATTAAATTGTCCGATTTCGATAAGTTCCCCAGCAACATAACCAGTTTCTTGTTTGAGTTCAAGGAAAGCATTTTCACGCGGAGAATAATTAGGCTTCAAACCACCACCAGGGAACTCTATACTCATCTTTCGATTTAGATATCTATATTGACTTGTCATCACAAATTTGCCATCTAAGACAGGAATGACCATAGTTGAACCTGGGGTATGAACATAGTAATACTTCCCAACCTTGGAATTCGGCAAAATATATTGGTCAATACGATAGTCCCAATAAGGATTACTTTCTACAATTTTTTCCGATACTTTCTGATATTTTCGATACACTTTTTTTAAAACTAGCAATTAAAATAGATAAAACACGCAAAAAGCTAAAAAGTTTCAACTATTCCAAACCAATTCGCTAAGTGCAAAAAAGAAAGCTACTTCCCGCTCACCGTTTTCTGGCGAGTCGGAACCATGTATAGCATTCCGTTCAATATTTGTTCCATATAATTTTCTAATTGTACCATCTTCGGCTTTTGCTGGGTCGGTGCTACCAATTAATTTCCGAAAATCCTCTATCGCGTTCTCCTTTTCCAATGCGATTGGAACCACAGGCCCACTGGTCATATATTTTACAAGAGACTCAAAAAATGGTTTGTCTTTATGAACTTCATAAAATGCTTTTGCCTGAGATTCAGTCAATCTTGTGTACTTCATACCCAGGATTTTGAATCCAGCGTTTTGTATTCGTTGAATAATGTCGCCGATAACCTGCTTTTCGACTGAATCTGGCTTAATAATAGCAAGCGTTTTTTGAATCATATCTTAAATATCGTTTTGTTTAACAGCCTTCTTTTGTTTTTTAGTAAACTTATTATAAACTTTTAGAACAGTTGAGCCTATTTCTGCTGGGGATTCGACCACCGTTACACCGGCACGCTCCAGTGCCATAATTTTTTCCTTAGCTGTTCCTTTACCACCAGAGATAATTGCCCCTGCATGCCCCATCCGACGCCCCGGTGGCGCAGTCCTACCGGCAATAAATGCAACAACCGGTTTTCGAACGTATTTCTCGATGTATTCCGCTGCTTCTTCTTCTGCTGTACCACCAATTTCACCGATCATCATAATTACCTCTGTCTTTGAATCTTTGTTGAATAATTCAATTACATCGACAAAGGTTGTTCCGATTATTGGGTCACCACCAATTCCTATGCAAGTACTTTGCCCCAAACCAACGTCGGTAATCTGTTTCACAGCTTCGTAGGTGAGAGTTCCACTACGAGAGACAACACCAACAGTCCCAGGACGATGAATAAAACCAGGAATAATTCCCAATTTGCATTCGCCAGGAGTAATGACCCCAGGACAATTCGGTCCAATCATTCTTGATTTGGAACTTTTAAGAGCAGAGTAGACCTTGACCATATCTCTGGTAGGTATACCTTCTGTAATAGTCACTATCAATTTAATCTCGGATTCGATTGCTTCAAGTATTGCATCGGCTGCGAATGCCGGGGGAACAAAAACTACTGTTGCATCAGGCTTAACTTTTTCCACAGCCTCTCGAACAGTATTAAAAATTGGAATCTCCTTGCTAAAAGGATATTTCTCATTGCCTTTATAAGTTGTGCCTCCTTTACCAGGGGTAACCCCACCCACAATTCTTGTTCCATATTCAAGCATCTGAGCAGTATGAAAGGTTCCCTCCGACCCAGTAATTCCTTGAACAATCGCTTTTGTCTTTTTGTTAACAAGTATACTCATAATTGTTCTCCAGAAAGTTAATATGGAAATTAAATAAAATGCAATTTAACACATTTTATTTAAAGATAAGTCTTTTTTGAAATTCCATCTTACTTTACCAGTAACCTTACTGTTTAGGCAACCAAACAACTTCCTTCCTGAATACATTTTTTGTATTGAAAACTCGATGATAAAATACCCTATTGGTTTTGTAATAATATTCTTCTAGGTATTTTAGAACCAAATCTTCATCCAAAAGGATTGCGGAAAACCTATGAGTTTTTAAGGAATTTATCAATTCCATCTCAAAATCTTTTTTCTCTTTTACATCTGTAATCAACAAATCATTTACAAGAACATAATGCGGAAAATCTCTTTTCCCAATATATCGCTGAACAAAATTGTATCCCATCAGATATACATCACCTTCGACCCTTTTGAAATTGTCCAATAAATACTCAATATCTGCTCTATCTTTTTCTGTTGGAATTGGGGTTCGAAAATCATAAATAAGTAGGCTAAACTGAACCAAAACCAAGGTTAACAAAATAGTTTCAAAATTTTTTGAATTGAACATTTGCTGTAAACGAAAAGCAACTATAGGCAAAAAGATAGCAAGCGAAACAATAAATGGAATAAGAACATTCAGGTATCCACCATAATGCAAACGAAGAAAGTATGAGTTAAACAAAGTTCCAATTAAGAAGAGCAGAAAATATATTTCTTTGTTTTTGAATACATTTTTTTTATGAACAAGCAAATATCCCAAAATTAATGCAAGTGAAATTGAATAATAAGGCAAAACATCGACGCTCCAAAAAGTAATAACTCTTGTCCAAATCCAATGATGGTAAGCTGGTAAAGTAAAATTCCAGAAAATATACCAACCATTGCTTATTAATGATTCAAATAATGTTGAAACTAAAATAAGAGCAAAATATATTGCAATATGAATATAAAATAGCCTTTTATTACGCACAAATAATCCGAACAATAAAATCAAATGAATGAAAATAAAACTTTGCTTTGTATAAAAAGCACAAAAAGCAAAGAATGCTGATAATAAGTTTTTAGTTGAATCCTCTTCGAGCAAAAAGAAAAAAGAGAGCAACATAAACAGATTTGCTACTGTATCGACACGAGCCACATCGTACCAAAAACCTGTTGTAGAATAGGAAAAAGCAAGAAACCCAACCGCTACCAAACTCCAGAACCTATTATTGGTTGCTTTAAAAACTATTGCATAAGTTGTAATCAAAAGTAGAATGAAGGCAAGTATTGAAACTATTCGGATTGAATAGAATCCTGTTCCAAATATTTTAAGAAAAGGTATTCCAATGTAATAAAACAAAGGGGTGTAGATATAGGGAATAAAATCCAAACTTGGTGGGCAATAAATACATTTACCCTCGAGCAACCTAATGATATGCTCTATCTCGCCTCCTTCCATCCACTCAAGTTGATAGGGATAAAAAATGCGAAATGCAAACACGAGAAAAATAGAAACAATCGAATAGAAAATCAACGTGAAATTTAAAAAAATTAGCCCCTTGTTGAAATTAATGGAATCCCTTTCAAAAAATTTTTTGGCATTCAAATTGCTTTTTATTTTATTTTACAAATATTTAATTTTGAATTTTGAATTAACGAAATATGAAAAAAGCAAAAATAAAGAAATTGTATTTACTAATAGTTTTAGCGTTTATCTCCGCTTTTCAATTATTTTCCAAAGATTGCCAACCAACACCACCAAATCCTGAATTAGTAATAAATGGAAATTTTGAACTTGGATTTTACGGTTTTAGAACTACATACGACACGATGTATATTAAGTTCCCCAAGAATATCAAGATAACCACAAATCCTTATAACGAATATTATACTTTCGATAGTTGTGCCGACCCTGTGACCCCTGGTGGCAAGTTCCTTATTGTAAATGGAAATGATATTTTCGACGGTTTGCAAGTGGTTTGGGAACAGGAATTTGATATTGAACCCCACACCTATTATGAATTCAAGTATATGTATGCAAACATCGATGCAAAAGTCGATACAAACAAAAATCTACCGATTATACAAGTCTCTTTCAACGATCAATTTTTCGACACCGTGTATGTCCCCAAAACCACTTGTCTTTGGCAAACTCGTTCCTTTGTCTGGTATTCAGGTGAAAATCGCCACGTTGTAATATCTTTCAAAGATTTACAATTGAAATATTTTGGTAATGATTTTGCACTCGACGAAATCTCCTTTAAATCTTTATGTAATGTTCAAGCCTGTGCTGGACAAAACCAAGAAATTTGTTTCGGAGATACTGTTGTGCTTGGTGAAATAGCCAACCAAAGTGCTATCCAGGGATTCAAACCATACAGATATCGCTGGTACCCAGAAGAAGGACTTAATTCACCCCTTGTTCCTAATCCACTTGCCTCCCCTAGTAAAACTACCAATTACCATTTGGAAGTAACCGATAGTTTAGGCTGCGTTGCTTTTGATTCGGTAACCGTAATTGTTCATTACAAACCACTTGCCAAAATCACCACCGATAAACCAATTCCCGTATGTCCCTGCGACAGCATTAAACTTTCTGCAACCGAAGGCTTGAAATATCAATGGTCGACAGGTGACACAACCGCCTCAATCACCGTTAAAACACCGGGAATTTACTCATTAATCGTACAAAGTGATTTTGGCTGTATGGATACAACCAGCATCCAAGTGGATTTCTACCCGATTTCAACCACTTTGAAAATCGATACCATCGATGCTCATATTGGCGAGACCATCACCTTGCCTTTGAAAATGATTGACCAAGAAAATCATTTTATTTGTAACTACGACAGCTTCAAAGTGCAAATAACATACAATCCTTCTGTTCTATTTCCAATTAATCATAAACCTTCTATTAGAACAAATGAATTCGAAGAAATTCATCTTTTGGGGAAATCTTTCTCAACAATCCTGGACAGTTTGAAATTTTTCGTAACTCTTGGCAACTCAGATTACTCTGATATTAATATAAGCTCTTTTCAATGGAACTGCGACGAAGTTAATATCCAAACTTTAAGTGGCAGAGTAAATGTTAAAGACATTTGTCGAGAAGGTGGAACCCGTCTGATTGATTTCACGAACCGTTTGTTTCTTTCTGAATTGCCAAGCCCGATTAGTTTAGAAATTCCAATCTTGTTTAGGACAATTGAAAATGGTTATACTGTTGTCAAAATAATTAATTCCCTTGGAGAAGTTGTTGATATTCCATTTTCAAAGATTGCTGAACCTGGGGACTACTTTCTTGAACTGAATGCAAAAAAATATTCAAATGGAACTTATTTCATCATCCTTCAAACACCAACCCAAACAATTTCAAGGCAATTTTTGGTGTTTCATTAAAGCAAACCGACAAGCCTTTTTAAATCGTGAATCTCTTTCTTAGTCAATCTTCTCCATTCTCCTCTTTTCAATCCTCGAGTTGTTAAGTTGCCAAATATTTTTCTATTTAGTTTTTTAACTTCATAGCCAAAATGTTCGAATATATTTTTAATCTCGTGATTCTTGCCTTCTGTAAGAGCCACCTGCACTTTCTTTGGGTCTTTGTAATCTATCAAGAGCTCACATTTCCCGTATATAATCCCATTAATTTCTACGCCCTTTGAAATTTCTTTTGCGTGTTCGGGTTTCAAGGGCTTGTCCAGTCCAACATTGTAAACTCGGAGAATTTGATACTTGGGATGCATAAGACGATTAGCCAATTCCCCATCGTTAGTTAACAATATCACACCAGTAGTGTTTCTATCTAACCTACCAACAGGGTATACTTTATTTCGAACATTAACTAAATCGACTATGGTTCTACGACCTTTTTCGTCTTTGACAGTACAAATAACATCTTTTGGTTTATTGACCAAAATATAATCGAAGCGTTGCAAAAGCTTTATTGGTTTGCCATCTATTGTTACTAAATCATCTAAAGAAACGACAGTACCTAATTTTGTAACAACTCTCCCATTAACTTTGACAATTCCCGAAGCGATAAGTTCATCGGCTTTTCTTCGCGAAGCCAGCCCCGATTGGGCAATCAACTTATTTAATCGTATGCGATTTTTCGAGTAAAGCTCCAAAGCTAATTCCTTATTACGTGATTCTTCTTTGAACTCTCTTTTCATTTTCACCTAAAAGGAATATTTAAAATACCAAACCAACGGGAAATTAGTTCGATACATTAACTTTTTTTCCATGACAATGTTTATACTTCTTCCCGCTGCCACATGGACAAGGATCATTCCTACCAATTTCTTTTTCCTTCTTTCGATAGGTTTGAACAGGCTGAAATTCCTGCGGGGTATCGGCTTGTTGTTTAGAGTAAGGAGCAGTAATGAATTGTGGTAAGTCCGAAGAGTGAGTGAATTGCAAATTAGAAGTTTCGGGTATAGCTCTGCGAAGAGTTGGCAAACCACGCCGCTGCCTGCTAGGAATTTTAACCTCACGTTCAACAATTGGCGGAAAATACCTGAACACAAAGCGGACAATCTCTTTATTAATTGAGCGAATTAAGTCGACAAATAATTTATATGCCTCTGCTTTGTATTCAAGAAGTGGATCTTTCTGTCCATAACTTCTTAGATGTATTCCCTCGCGAAGATCGTCCATTTCGCGCAGATGCTCACGCCATTTATTATCGATAATTTGCAAAGTGGCAATACGTTCAAGTTGTGCCATAAATTCAGTTCCAAGCATTTGCTCTTTTCTGTCGTAAAATTCCTTTGCAACATCCAATATCCTTTGAATAACTTCTTCTTTCTTGAGGTTTTCAAATTCCTCCTTTGTTAACTTTAATTCACAAAGAAGATTCGAACGAACCAAACTCTTTAATTCTTCAACTTTCAGGTCAGGATGAAGTTCATCATACCATTCGTAAGCAAGGTCTTCAATATATTCGAATATCTCGGGTCTCAATCGTTCACCCGTAAGAGCATTCCGACGGCGTGAGTAAATAACCTCACGTTGTTGATTCATAACATTGTCGTACTCGAGCAACCGCTTTCGAATCCCGAAGTTATTCTCTTCGACTTTTCTTTGTGCACGTTCCACGTTTTTTGTTATCATTGGATGTTGTATCGGTTCGCCTTCAGGTATCTTAAGTTTTTGCATAATATTTGCGATCCGCTCGCCGCCAAATAATCGCATCAAATCGTCTTCCAAGGAAATAAAAAATTGAGAACTTCCGGGGTCGCCCTGTCTTCCAGCGCGACCACGCAACTGCCTATCGATTCTTCTTGCTTCGTGCCTTTCGGAACCTATGATAGCAAGGCCACCATTTTTCCTAACTTCGTGATCGATTTTAATATCTGTTCCACGCCCAGCCATATTGGTTGCAATTGTCACAGTTCCTTTGCGTCCGGCCTGGGCAATGATCTCAGCTTCCCTTTGGTGGTGCTTTGCATTTAACACATTGTGAGGTATTCCCTTGCGCCGGAGCATTTTGCTTAATAATTCCGAAACTTCTACACTGGTTGTACCAACAAGTACAGCTCGCCCCCTTTTCAATTCATCTTCAATTGCTTGTATGATTGCATTATACTTCTCGCGTTTTGTCCTAAAAATCAAATCGTCTTTGTCGATGCGGATTACTGGTTTATTTGTTGGAATTACAACTACTTCAAGACCATAAATTTTTTCGAATTCCAATGCCTCGGTCTCGGCAGTTCCTGTCATTCCCGCAAGTTTTTTATACATTCGGAAATAATTCTGAATCGTAATTGTTGCAAGTGTCTGTGTATCTCGTTCAACACGAACGTGCTCCTTTGCCTCGATAGCTTGATGCAAACCCTCGGAATAACGGCGCCCCTCGAGAATTCGACCAGTAAATTCATCTACAATAAGAACTTTTCCATCTTGCACAACATATTCAACATCCTTTTCGTAAAGCGAAAAAGCCACCAAAAGCTGATTGATAGCATGGATTTTCTCACTTCTTTCTGAATAAACTACATACAACTCGTCCTTTTTCTTTTGCTTTTCTTCGGGCGATAACGTTGTATCCCCTTCGATCAAACTCAATTCGGTGGCAACATCAGGAATAACAAACATATTCGGGTCTTCTTGTGCATTGCACAGCAATTGGCGCCCTTTTTCGGTTATATCAACATTGTGATTCTTCTCATCAATTGTATAATACAGCTCGTCATCTATTTCGTGCATCCTTCGACCTTGGTCCCGAAGGTAGAATAGCTCGGTGTCCTTCATTAACTTTAAATATTCAGGTTCCTGCAAAAGTTTAGCCAATCGTTTATGTTTTGGCAAACCACGATAAGCCCGAAGCAACAAAACACCAGCCGCTTCTCGATCCTCTTTGTTTCCTGTTTCAAGTAGCTTTTGAGCATCGCCAACAATCTGATTAATTAGTTTGGTTTGAGCTTCAACAAGACGACGGACCCTTGGTTCCATCTCGCGATAAACTTCGTCGGTGGTATGTTCAACAGGACCAGAAATAATCAATGGAGTACGAGCCTCATCAATTAACACTGAATCCACTTCGTCGACGATTGCATACCAGTGTCCCCTCTGCACTATATCGTTGGCATCGATCACCATATTGTCGCGAAGGTAATCAAATCCAAACTCGTTGTTCGTTCCATAAGTTATATCGCAAGCATATTCTTTTTGCCTTTGTTCAGTGCTCATATTGGATTGGATAACTCCAACTGTAACCCCAAGGAAGTCGTAAACAGGCTTCATCCACTCAGCATCACGACGTGCAAGGTAATCATTAACAGTAACTAAATGACAACCTTTGCCTGCAAGTGAGTTAAGATACAAAGGCATAACAGCAACAAGCGTTTTACCTTCGCCAGTAGCCATCTCGGCAATTTTACCTTCGTGTAAAACAATCGCGCCCATCAGCTGAACATCGAAGGGGACCATATCCCAAACATAGTGTTGGCCAGTGTAGGTGTAAGCATAGCCTCGTTCTTTCAATCTCTTGCAGGCTTGCTTAACAACGGCATATGCCTCTGGTAGAATTTCATCCAACACTTCTTCGACAGTGTCGAAAATCTGTTGTTCAAGCTTTTTAATCTCGGCACGAATGTCAGAAACCTCTTCGAGAGTCAAAAGTTCATTACGCAGTCTTTCGGTAAGCTGTTCTTTTTTCTTTTCTAAATCTTCTATTCGACCCCGAACAATTGCTTTGAACTCATTTGTCTTTTCTCTTAGTTCTTCATCTGTCAGTGAATCGAACCTATGATAATACTCATTGATCTTTGCAACAATCGGCTTCAATCGTTCGATATCCTTCTCGTGTTTGGTCTTGAATATTTTCTTTAAAAATCCAAACATAGTAAAATCCTAATAATGGAATTAGAAAAGACGAGGCTTTAATTGTAGTATTTGATTATAATTCTTTCCTTAGATTTATAAAATTTATAAAGAGACCGAGAAAAATAACCTCCTTTGTAACTTCTGGATTTTATGGGATGCGTGATGCTAACCTATCGGGAACATTGTCGGGGTCGTTCAAGACGGTTCCACGAGTAAATACCACTTTATTGTTGGCAAGAAGGATGCCAGCAACGTGTGGGGCAGCCATCGAAGTTCCACTCATCGTTGCGTAGCTTCCATTTTTATATGTAGAATAAACGCTAACTCCGGGAGCACAAAAATCAATTGGAGGATTACCAAAATTGGAAAACGAGGCAAATCTGTTGTTAATATCGTGTGCCGAAACAGTAAACACATTTCTACCATTAGCCCGAGCGGGAGAAAAATACCTCGCATCAATTCGGGAATTCCCAGCAGCAAGAACAACCAAAAACCCTTTGTTTCCCAGAGCAACAACAGCCCGATCTAACGCTGGTGCCACTTCGCCTCCCAAACTCATATTTACAACATCGCCAGGTTTACCTCGCTTAGAAATGTAATCCAAGCCAGCGATGATGTCGGAGTCCCAGCCCCAGCCACTGCTCGAAAGTACTTTCACAGCAGCAACTTTGTTGCCAGCTGCAACTCCAACAACTCCAAATTCGTTATTCTTTGCTGCGACTATCCCAGCAACATGAGTTCCATGACCGTGATAATCATAGGGGGTAAGAGCATCATTTCCCGTCCTAACAAAGGTTCGCGAGAGATTCGCGTCAACATTTAAATCGGGATGGTCAAGTTCAATGCCCGTATCAACAATCCAGCCTATGCGAGTGCTCCTTTCAGAATTATAATAACTGCCAACCGCCTGAATTCCCCAGGGAACTTGTTGAGTGATACTTAATGGTTTGTTGGTTTGATTTATATCGGGAATTATTTCATCAGGATCAACGGATTTCGGTTTGTCTATATCAATCAAAGCCACTCTGGGGTCACTTTTTAATCGCTGAATTTCTTCTTGGTTCAAGTATCCAGCAAAACCCAGAACAACCGAAGAATAAATATAGGTTATTTTCGTACGGGGAATATTATGTTGCTCCAGAAACTTCAAAACAAAAATATCCATAGTACTTGAATTAAGAGTTCCTTCACTTTCGGGAAAATTCAATAAAACGATATAATGGTTCAATGGTGTTACTTCTGTGCCCGATTCGTCAACAGGGTTGTATTTCTCGCAGGAAAAGAAAAATGATACAAAAATCACAAAAAGCAAGGAAAATAAAAAAGACTTCATAAAACCTCCAAAAAGATTAAAAAAAATTTACTCCAAAAACAAATATAAGAATTTTAGAAAAAATAAGCCTATTAGGAAAATTATAAAATCTAATTTTGCTTTTTTGGTTTTTGCTATGAACGAAAAAGTAATAATTCTGGATTTTGGGTCACAATATACACAACTTATTGCACGGAAAGTACGTGAATGCGGTGTCTATGCCGAAATTTACCCCTACAATTTGACTTTCGATGAAATCCAACTACATCACCCAAAAGGTATTATTCTTTCGGGTGGTCCCGCAAGTGTTTTCGACACAAACTCCCCTCATCCAGATAAAAATATTTTTGCAATGGACATACCAATTTTAGGCATTTGCTACGGCTTACAGCTTATAACTTACCACCTTGGAGGTAAAGTCGGGAAAGCAAACAAGCGCGAATACGGTCGAGCCGTTTTCAATATCGTTTCCCCAGACCCAATTTTTGATGACATTCCTGCTGAATCAATCGTTTGGATGAGTCACGGAGACAAAATCGATGACATCCCGCCTAATTTCATCATTTTGGGCAGAACCGAAAATTCAATTTCTGCCATCCGTTCACAAAACTACAAAATTTATGGATTGCAATTTCATCCCGAAGTTCACCATACAGCTTACGGAAAAAAAATTCTTGAAAATTTCCTTCGCAAAGTTTGTGAATGCAAAGACAACTGGAATGCTGCTTCTTTCATAGAAACACAAACCAGGCTGATTCGCGAAAAAGTTGGCTCCGACAAGGTAATTCTTGCTCTCAGTGGTGGAGTCGACTCCACAGTATCGGCTGTTTTGCTAGAAAGAGCGATTGGAAACCAACTGCACTGCATACATATTGATACAGGTCTGATGAGGCTCAACGAAAGTAAAAATATCGTTGAACTTTTCAAAAAGTACTTCAAGATTCCAATCACTTTGGTAGAAGCCGAAGAAGTATTTCTGGAAAGATTAAAAGGGATTACCGACCCGGAACAGAAAAGAAAAATCATTGGCAATACATTCATTGAACTTTTCGAAAAAGAAGCAAAGAAGTTTTCTTCTGCAAAATGGCTCGCACAAGGAACATTATACCCTGATGTCATTGAATCGACATCTGTTCGAGGACCTTCAGCAACTA
>Ga0197142_1000198_pt1 | contig 54077 bp, 54 predicted proteins | sample GBS60_MetaG_FD_148614 | JGI IMG/M metagenome (GOLD analysis project Ga0197142, IMG submission 148614) | Sediment microbial communities from Great Boiling Springs, Gerlach, Nevada, United States - GBS 60_MetaG | ecosystem: Environmental > Aquatic > Thermal springs > Hot (42-90C) > Sediment... | reverse complement strand
ATAGTAAGGATTGCTACTGAAAAGGGAGTTGATCTAATTGTCATGGGAAGCCATGGCAGGACAGGTCTTGGTCATGTCCTTCTTGGTTCTGTTGCCTTGAGAGTTCTTCGCAGGGCAACACAACCTGTCCTTATTGTAAGACCTAAATAATCTTCCCTCTTTTTGTAAAAAATTCACTTAATGCAAGCCTTATTACAGCAGGAGCTGACCATCTTTTACCAGTTTCAGATGTAAGCTCTTTTGCCATTGTCCTCAAAGCCTCCAAAATATCTGCTTCAAGATATACGGTAGTCTTAATAAGTCTTTCCCTATCTTCTTTATCCCGTGGTTTTGAAGATCTTCCAGGCATGATAACCTCTATGGAAGGTTGTAATAATAGTCATGATAAGTATTATCCATATTGCTATCTTTATATACCCTGTTATAAGCCCTGCTATCAGAATTAGTAATCTCTCTGGCCTTTCTGCAATGCCTATTTTCCCTTCTCCTCCAAGCCCTTCAATCCTCGCCCTTGTATAACTTACAAGAAAGGAAAAGATGAGACTCAAGATTGACAGAAGGCTATAATCTATATCTGACCTTAGATAGAATAGGATTGCTAATGAGAGAAATATGAGCGCGTCTGATAACCTGTCAAGGGTGGAGTCAAGAAAAGCGCCAAAGGTAGATACAAGGTTTCTGTTTCTTGCCACAATTCCATCGAGCATGTCAAAAAGGGCGCCAGCAGATAAGAGTATCCCCCCGTAGAAGGGATTGAGGGGGATAACAAAGGCTGATAATAAAATAACGATAAAACCAGTAATAGTAAGTGTATTGGGATGCAACCTTATCCTTAAGGAAAGACCCATCAAAGGTTTGTCAAGGAAATGACCAAACCTTTCGCTGAGCAATTAATGAGACCTCTTTCCCAAGATAAATTCCTCTACCATTATCCTTGCCTCTTCATCAGAATATTGTATTGGTGGATGTTTCATAAAATAGGCAGAGGCAGAGGTGAGGGCACCGCCTATATTTCTATCCCTTGCAATCCTTGCACACCTTATTGCATCTATTACAACACCGGCACTATTAGGTGAATCCTCCACTGAAAGTCTTAATTCAAGGTTTATAGGTATATCTCCAAATATCCTTCCTTCAATCCTTAAAAAACATATCTTATTGTCATTCAACCAGGGCACATAATCAGAAGGTCCTATGTGGATATCTTCATCAAAAATCTTTTCATGTATCTGCGACCTTACTGCTTCTGTCTTTGACACCTTCTTTGACTTCAGTCTTGACCTGTTGAGCATATTGAGAAAATCTGTATTTCCTCCTACATTAAGCTGATAGGTATGGTCGATCTTAACACCCCTGTCTTCGCAGAGCTTTGTGAGAACCCTGTGTATAATTGTTGCACCTATCTGGCTCTTTATATCATCCCCTATTATAGGGATATTTTTTTGCCTGAATCTCTGCTCCCAATCAGGATTAGATGCTATAAAAACCGGAACGCAGTTTATAAGACTTACTCCTGCCTCGAGACATGCCCTTGCATAAAACTCTGTTGCCTTCTGTGAACCCACAGGAAGATAATTAAGTAGTATCTCTGCACCACTATCTTTGAGTACCTTTACAACATCGCAGGGGTTCTGCTTTGCAGGGATAAATCTCCTCTCTGGTGGATATTCTTCCATATGTGGAGATATGCCATCAAGGATCTCCCCCATTTGGACAATAACTCCATTATCAGGAATATCATTAAAAATAGTCTTTGTGCAGTTAGGTTTTGCAAATATGGCCTTATTTAGTGGCTGTCCGACCTTTCTCTCATCTATATCAAAAGCAGCCACAAACTCTATATCTGCTGGTGTGTATCCACCAAGATCATAATGCATAAGCCCCAGAGATTTCGGGAATCTCCTGTAATATTCTACCCCCTGAACAAGGGAGCTGGCGCAGTTTCCAACGCCGACTATCACAACCCTTATCTTCTTCATTCTCTATCCTCTATCCTGATATGCCGTGTGACAAATGTCTCTTTTTTAGGAATAACAACAGTCAAAATTCCATCCTTGAGCACTGCTGAAATCCTCTCTGTATCTACAGCAGATGAAAACATAAACCGTCTGGAAAAATATCCCTGTTGTCTTTCAAGTCTATGGCATTTCTGAAAACCTTCCATTACCGTCCTTCTTACTCCCCTGATCAAAAGTATATTGTCTTCAATCTTAATATCAATATCATCTTCACAGACACCTGGCAGCTCGGCTTCCACTATAAAGGCCTCATCTGTTTCATAGATATCTACTGGTGGGGTCCAAAGGGGATAGTATCCCATTTCACAGGATTTATCAAAAAACCTGTTCAATAGTTCTTCCGATGTAAAAAATTCATGTAAGAGAAATCTTTTATCCATAAAACTCTCTAAAATCCTTACTGCTCTTATGTTTGCTTGTGAGAGGAAAAATTAATAGTTTTATTTTATAAAATAAATGATGGAAAGATGTCAATACCATTAATTTTGAAGAAATCAGTTAGAACAGTAATTTTATATTGAGTTCTGATGTTGCCCTTATATTAAAAAATATGTTAGAGTATAAAAACTTCAGGAGTGCAGAATGGGTATAAAGAGTAAAAAAGGTTCAACAAAAAAGACAGAGAGCAAAAAGAAGAGATTAGTTAAAAACAAACAAACAAAAACCAGAAAATCTGCCAAAACTGTTTCTTCTGTCAAAAAGACCCCTAAATCTAAAAAAGATACAACCACAATCTCACGTAATGAGGCAATCAAGTCAATAAAGGCTGAATTATTAAAACAGAAAAAGATTCTCCTTGGTGAGGCTGGTGCTACAATTAATAATATGCCTGCTGCAATACTTTATCCAGATCTCGGAGACCAGGCTGGCATGGAAATAGAGAGAAACTTCCTCCTCAGATTAAGGGGAAGGGAACAGAGGCTTCTTAAAAAGATTGACGAGGCCCTTGAAAAGATAGAAAATGGAACCTTTGGCTTCTGTGAGGTCTGCGGAAAAGAGATTGACATCAGAAGATTGATGGCAAGGCCAGTAACTACCATGTGCATTGAATGTAAGATTGAACAAGAGGAAGAAGAGAGACTCAGAGAGATATAGTTCTCTGCTGAAGACTATCCCCGAATATATTGAAACAAAAGGCTGTTATACCTATAGCCAGTCCCGGGAAAAGGATCATCCATGGATCTGATAGCATATATGCCCTTGAAGAGCTAATCATCCCTCCCCATGTAGGAACAGGCGGCTGAGCACCCAGACCAAGAAAACTCAAGGCTGATTCCGAAAGAATAAATCCACCTATCTTCATACCCATATACATGGAGCCGAGATATAAACATTGAGGCATTATATGTCTTATAAGAACCCTTGTTTCACTGCATCCAATTGCCCTTGCCGCATGGATAAAGTATTCATCCCTGATGGTGAGTACATATCCTCTTATTAGTCTTGCAAAAGGTGCCCATCCAACAAGTGATAGGGCAATTACAGCAGTATAGATATTTTGAGGCAGTATAACTGAAATGGCCATAGCAAGTAAAAGTGAGGGGAAGGCCATCAAAAGGTCAACTAATGCCATAAGGAGTAGGTCAATCATCCCACCGAAAAAGCCAGAGATAGTGCCTGTTAAAAATCCAATTATAAATGAGATAGCCGTTGCAGTCAGTGCTACAGCAAGGGATATCCTTCCTCCATAAAGAACCCTTGCCAGAATATCTCTACCCTTCTGGTCTGTTCCGAAGGGATGTTCAGCCGATGGAGGCGTTCTTATCTCATCGAGATTTATGTGATAAGGGTCATAGGGCATTAAAAATGGTCCTATAAGCACAAACAGGAATATAAAGCCTATTATTGAACCAGCTATTTTACCTTTGAGGGGCATGAAATCTCACCCTCGGATCCAGAAGATGATACATAATATCCACAATAAGGTTTATCAATACAAATATCATGGTGGCAGTAATTATACATCCCATTACGACAGGGTAATCCCTTTTCATTATACCTTCAAAGGTAAATCTACCTATCCCATCCCATCCAAATATAGTCTCTGTAAGGACAGCTCCACTCAAATAGCTTCCAAAGTCTATACCAATCACTGTTATCACAGGAATAATGATATTTTTAAACATGTGGATACCATAAAGTCTTAAGGGGCTGACACCCTTTGATATAGCTGTTTTTATATACGGCATAGAGGATATTTCTATTACCATTGTCCTTGTAACCCTGCTTATAGATCCAATGGCAGGAAAGGCAAGGGTAAGGGATGGAAGTATAATAAACCTGAATCCTGTGCCTGATGGAGGAAGGAGCTGGAGATTAAGACTTATAAAATACATTAATAGCAGGCCTGTCCAGAATACAGGAAGACTGAGACCAGTAAGACTCAGGCCCGATATGAAAGAATCTATCCATGTATTTTGTCTGAGACCTGCGATAAAACCAAACAGAAGTCCAATGGGAACTGCTATAAGCATGGCTGCTAAAGCAAGGGCAGCTGTATTAGGAAGCTTTTCTGCTATATCCTCAATTACCCTTCTCTGGGTATAGTAGGATCTACCAAATTCACCCTTCAGTAGCATCATGAGATAACCCCCGTACTGGGAAACTATATCCCTGTTACTTCCAATATGCCTTTTTATCTTTTCGATATCCTCAGGAGAAGCCCTTTCTCCAACCAGTATAATCGCTGGATCACCCGGGATTGCCTTCAGGATGGTGAATGATATAAATGTTATTCCGATAAACAATGGAAGGAGCAAAAAGAGCTTTTTAATAATATATCCCATCACTGAAATATTATCCTCTCAGCCTGTATCACTCACTGCTCAGTTTCAAACCATCCCTTGCCTTTTTGCTATTAGGATCGATGCTCAATGCCCTTTCAAAGGTCTTTCTGGCCCTGAGCTTCATATCGAGCCTTAGATATAGATAGCCAAGCTCTGCTACATAATCAGCATTGCTAGGCCATAACTCTATTGCTTTGAGGAGTGATTTTTCAGCCTCTTTATATCTACCACACTCTCTCAGGGCAAGACCATAATAAAAATGATACCTGGGTTTAGAGCTATCGAGATAGACGGCCTGTCCAAAGGCTGTAGCAGCATCGTGATAAGACTTCTCCTGATAGAATCTCATGCCCGTCTCAAATTTTTCATGGGCTAGATCTGGGGACTGAGAGGCCTCTTTTAAAGTAGAATCGTACTCATGCCTTTTCGTGGAATCGCTTAGTATAGTATAAGCCTGATTTATCCTTGTAAATATCTTTGACAGTTTTTCCTTGAGTTCATCATGACCAATCCTGTAGTACCTATCAGGATGAAATCTCTTTACAAGACTATAATAAACCTTTTTAAGGTCAGATGCAGATACAGTATTATTAAGCCCCAGAACCTCATAATGGGTCATCGTATCAAGCCTCTGGTAAAGCTCCTCTACCTCTCTAAGAAATCCTTCATCGAGATCACCATTTTTAATAAGCTCATCCATTGAAATTACTTTCTCCTCGTGCTTTTTAACCCTCTCCTTGCCGTTACTTATTTTATCTACTTCTTTGAGTTCTATGATTCTTGTGGCAAGAAGTGCATAAAGGGTTTTCAATGTCTCAAAGTGATTGAGCCCTGAATTTTTAAGTATATCATTAATAGTATTCCTACCATCAATAAGGGAAAGGAGCCTTCTGTCTGTATCATTAAGGGATATATCCTGGAAGAGGTCATAGGGATCCGTTGAAGGAACGGGAATGGAATCAAGGTCACCAATCTCAGATCTTATGAACTGGAAGCTCTCAATCGTCTTTATACCACGGTATATGAGGTTTGCAAGACTTAACTTAAGGACTATTATCTCATCTGTTGGGAGAGGCCCTTCTATAAATTCGAAGCTACCAGAAAAAAGTTTTAAAGCATTCTTAATAATCTCTTCTATCTGTGCCATTACGAGCCTAGGAAGTTCTTGTGCTTTTATATAACCTGCCTCCACAAGTACAGCTCCTTGCCGTTTGCCCGTTTTTTTCATGAGCTCAACGGAGTGGTTGTAGGCATCGAGGGTTATAAGTCCGCGCTTTAAAAGGAACTCCCCAAATCTTTCATCCTCTATATTTGAACGGGCAAATATAGGATCTCCTGACTTTATGTAAATTGTCTTTTTTATCTCATCCGAAACGAGGTTTAATACTCCTGTCTTCTGAGATCGCCTGAGACCTATAAGAAGATCCCAGAGTCTGTAATTCCTCAGGTCTCCAGCAATGGGACCATTAATGGAAATACCCGTGTTTTCACCACTGACCCATATTATCCTTCCCTTAAGGTGATGTCGGTCAATAATAATCCCTACTTCTTCACCTACCTGAAATATTGGTCTGCTCTTTATCCTTATCCCAAAGGGTGAGTAATCAATGAGCCTAAACTCAAAGGTCTCTTTACCTCTTGTTATATTTACAGGTGTTTCTCTTTTATATCTTCTGAATCTCCTCCTCTCATCCTGAATCTGGTTCACTTAGAAAGTTCCTCCACTGTATTTTCAAAAGACCCTCTGTCCTCTATATTTAATATCCTTGCATCAGGCGTAATCCTCCTTATAAGACCTGATAGAACCTTCCCAGGGCCTATCTCAATAAATGTATCTATTCCAGAATCCTTCATCTTCCTGACAGAATCCTCCCAACGTACAGAGGAATGGAGCTGTCTTAAGAGGGCATTCCTGATCTTCAGGGCATCCATGATAGGTTCTGCATCTACATTTGTAACAACAGGAATCTCTGCATCATTAAAACTGAATTGTTCAAAAAATTCCCTAAGCCTATCTGATGCCGGTATCATCAGCCTTGAATGAGACGGTACACCTACAGCAAGCACAACTACCCTCTTCGCACCTCTTGCCTTTGCAATATCTACTGCCTCCATTACAGCAGGCCTCTCTCCAGAGATGACTATCTGACCTGGACAGTTATAGTTTGCTGGTGCAACATATCCTGATCTAACAGCCTGGCAGATATCCTCCACATCCTTTTTTTCGAGTCCAAGAATAGCAGCCATAAGCCCCTGACCCTGGGGTACAGCCTCTTCCATAAAAAGACCTCTCTTTTCAACTATTCTAAGGCCATCCTTGAAATTAATGACACCAGCTGAAACACAGGCAGTATATTCACCAAGGCTATGACCAGCAACAAATTGAGCTTTAATCCCTTTGAGAAGCCTGAGGCAGGCTATGCTTACTGTAAGGATAGCTGGCTGGGTCTTTGATGTTCTGTCAAGCTCTTCCTTTGGTCCTTCAAAACATAGCCTTGCCATGTCATAACCGAGAATATCGGAGGCTTCATTAAAAATCTCCCTTACCTCAGGAAAGTTTTCATAAAGATCCTTCCCCATCCCAACATACTGAGAGCCCTGACCAGGAAAGACAAAGGCTATGTTCATAGTACCTTGAAGGACCCTGTCCCTCAAACTCCCTAATAATAGTGTAGTAGAGCAGCAGTTTTTAAAGGAAAAAATTCTCCATACTATCCTATTGGTGGCGAAGTAACAGTCTGCTCTGTTGCTCTACTGCTCTATTCAAAGGGGCAAAGCCCCTTTAAGCTCTTTTATCTTCTTAATCAAAAGTGGTACTATTTCATAGACATCACCAACAATCCCGTAATCAGCCACATTGAATATGGGAGCCTCTGGATTTTTATTTATAGCAACTATTATATCAGAGGATTGCATCCCCACAAGGTGCTGAACAGCTCCTGATATGCCACAGGCGATGTAAAGCTTTGGACAGACAGTCTTACCTGTCTGGCCAATCTGGTGGCTATAAGATATCCATCCCGCATCCACTGCAGCCCTTGATGCACCAACAGCACCTCCAAGAAGACCTGCAAGCTCCTCGAGCATCTTGAAGCCCTTTGGGTCACCAAGACCCCTTCCACCAGCCACTATAACATCAGCCTCTTGAAGATTTACCGCAAGTTCCGATACCTCTTTTATACTATCTATGACCCTTGTCCTTGAAGAAATGGAGTCGGGTTTGATAAAGATAATCTCTCCTTTTCTTGAGGGATCTGGTTCAAGCCTCTTCATCACCCTTGGCCTCACTGTAGCCATCTGGGGTCTTCTCGAAGGTGTTATAATAGTAGCCATGATATTTCCACCAAAGGCAGGTCTTGTCTGGAGGAGATTTCTCGTTTCAGGCTCAATATCAAAGGCAGTACAATCAGCTGTAAGGCCAGCCCTCAGGGTTGCAGCAACCCTTGGGAAGAATGACCTTCCAATAGGTGTTGCACCAGCAAGGACTATCTCTGGCTTGTAGGTATTTATAAGAGAGATGAGAAGTCTTGCATAGGGCTCATCATTGAACCTCTCAAGAGCTGGGTCCTGAGCCAGATAAACCCTGTCTGCCCCATATTTTATTAATTCATCTGCGGAGTCCTTTGTTGCACCGAAAAGGATAGCTGATAATTCAACACCAAGTTTATCAGCAAGACGCCTGCCTACTCCAAGAAGCTCAAAGGCAACTGTTGAGACCTTTCCGTTTCTCTGTTCGGCAAAGACCCATACCCCTCTATAGTCTGAGGGTTCAGGTCTGGTAACCATGTCGGCTTCTTCAGCAACCTCAACAATAGCTCCTTCAGGGCAGACACTCAGGCAGGCCCTGCAGAGCTGGCAGTACTCTGTTATAAAGGCCTTACCCCCTTCGATTACAATAGCTGTATAAGGGCAGGAGCTTACACAGGTTTCGCAGCCTGTGCATAAGTCCTTCTTAACTACAATACGCACTGAAGCCTCCTTAATTCCTCAATAAGTTTCTGAACCTGTTCCTCAGGTGTTCCTTCAAATATCTTTCTGTCTTTTTTAAGCTCAGGAGCAAATATCCTTTTTACCTGTGTGGGTGAACCCTTCAGTCCAACAAGGGACTCATCGGCCTCTATATCTTTAAAACCAAGTTTTTTTATCTCTGCCTTCTTTGCTGCGAGTTTTCCTCTAAGGGAGGGAAGTCTTGGTTCGTTTATCTCCTTGACTACAGTTATGAGAACAGGTATTGAACTCTCTACTATATCGTATCCATCTTCCATGAGCCTATGAACAACTATGGAATTTTGACTGATGCTCTCTATTTTCTTCACATATGCCACATGGGGTATGTCAAGGAGTTCTGCAAGCTCGGGACCAACCTGTGCTGTGTCTCCATCTATTGCCTGCTTCCCACATATGATAATATCAGCTCCAAGCTTTTTTATAGCCCTTGAAAGCGTGTAGGCTGTTGCCCAGGTGTCAGCACCAGCAAAGGCCCTATCTGTTAAAAGTATTGCCTCGTCAGCTCCCATTGATAGGGCATCCCTCAAGGCAGACTCTGCCTGAGGAGGTCCCATGGTAAGGACCGTGACCTTTCCGCCAACCTTCTCCTTAATCTGGAGCCCTGCCTCTATGGCATGAAGGTCGTAGGGATTAATTATACTCGGGACTCCATCTCTTATAAGGGTGCCTGTTTCAGGATTTATCCTAACCTCTGATGAGTCAGGCACCTGTTTGATACAGACTACAATCTTCATGGCCTCCTCCGACGAAATTCATTAGACTGAAGTTTCCACCCTTAGGTCTTAGAGTGATTTTAACAGAAAAAAACAGCAGGTAGCAGTTGCCAGCTTACAATTCTGAGACTTCCATCCTATCGCCACCCTTTTCGATGGCAACTCTGAGGGACCTTTCAATATTTCTCTGAAACTCCTCAGGTGACTGGCCTTTGTATATACCGGTACCAATGCTAACAGTAACCCTTCCCTTTGGTTGAATCTCTCCATACATAAAGGGATATTCCCTTGTCATATTAAGAAATCTCTTTGAAATCTCAATAGCGGGTTCTAAAAGGGTATTCGTAAAGATTATGGCAAAGGAGTCATTCCCATATCTACAGATTATATCTGAACCTCTCAGGTTCTTTCTGAGAAGCTCGGCAAGCTTTTTAAGAATAAGATTACCATAATAGATACCTTTTCTCTCCACATAATAACCAAAATGGTCTATATCAATTATGGAGAGTGCCAGAGGTATCTTATATCTTTTTGACCTCAAACATTCTTGAGCAAGCCTTAAATGGAAGTATCGGTGATTGAAAAGGCCTGTAAGTTCGTCAATGAGGCCAGCCCTTTTGGGATGAAGAAGTTCAAGTTCTCTTAAGTGGATAAGGAGTTCTTTTGTCTTCAAGGCATCCTTCTTGAGAAGTCTCTCAATAAGGCCTGAGACCTTTAATCTTTCCTGAATAGAAAGGTCTTTATCGGTAAGCCCGAGTATCAGTATATCCTTTGTAGCAGGATGGGTTCTCAAATCCTTTATAAGGGAAGCGGCATCCTCACCAATTGTGAGGTCAACAATAGCCACATGGGGCCTAATGAGTAATGCATTTTTGTATGCCTCTTCTACATTAGAAAAGACATGAAGGACAAGACCTTCTTCCTCTGTAATCCTTTTTATATCGAAGATGCAACTATCGTCAATCCTAGAAATGCAGAATACATTAACAGGTAGTCTTCTTTTCTTCTGCAGGAAGGAGAGTTCACCTAGTTTTTTTAGAATGGTGGATTTATCAGCAGGCTTTACGATATAGTCTGTTGCTCCGAGGGCAAAGGCGAGTTCCCTCTCTTCAACAATCGAGTGTATTATCACGGGTATCTCCTGAGTCTCTGGATCTGTCTTTAATGTCTGGAGAACCTCCCACCCATCCTTTTCAGGAAGCATTATGTCAAGGATCACTGCAAAGGGTTGCCTCTCCTTTATTATCCTGAGGCCAGCCTCACCAGTTCTTGCATATTCAACCCTGTATCCAACCTCTTTAAGATATAAACCGATTAACTCTGCAGTAGAAATATCGTCCTCGACAACAACGATAAGAGGTGACTCCTTTTCAAAAAATGGAGGCTTTTCCTCCCTCTTAATAAGTTCTTTAACCTCCACCTGTTCTGGAAGATAAACATGAAAGATAGATCCTTTGCCAGGCTCACTCTCAAGTTCAATATGTCCACCGTGGAGCTCCACAAGCTTTTTTGTCATTGGAAGCCCTAAACCTGTGCCTTCTGTGGAGCGCGAAGGGTCAAGCTGTTCAAATGCTTCAAAGATCCTGTCCCTATCATTTTCAGGGATGCCAGGACCCGTGTCCCAGACGGAAAATCTGAGAAATCTCTTTCCTGAAGGAGTCCACGGAAAGGGCCTCTCCACATACGAGGCCTTTATGCCTACCATTCCGCCTTCTGGTGTAAACTTTACGGCATTGCTGAGGAGATTAAAGAGAATCTGCTTAAGCTTTATCCTGTCAGCAATAAAATCCTTTACATCCTCACCTATCTCTGTGCCTATGGAAATGGACTTTTTATCTGTCTGGGGTTTCATTACAAAGACTACCTCTTCAATAATCTGTGGAATAGAAAGGACTTCTGATACAACACTTATCTTGCCTGCCTCTATCTTTGCAAGATCAAGTATATTATTTACAAGATGAAGAAGGTGTTTTCCAGCCTGCATTATGTGGGATATGTATCTCTCCTGCGCCTCTGTCAATTCACCATAGGTTCTGTCAAGTAAAAGTTCTGAATATCCGATAATAGAGGTTAAAGGTGTCCTGAGTTCATGACTCATATTAGAGATAAATCGGGCCTTCACCTGATTTGCCCTTTTGAGTTCTTCATTAATCTTCTCAAGCTCCCTCGTTCTTTCTATCACCTTTTCTTCAAGCATTTCATTCAGCTCCTCAAGTTCCTTGTTTTTCCTGGCAAGTTCTTCTCTTAATCTCTTCTCCTCTGTGATATCCTTACTTACGCCTACAGTGCCTATAACATTGCCATCTTTATCTCTAAGCTGTGATATGGTAAGGCTTATATCAACAGGTCTTTTATCCTTCCTCAAAAGCTGTGTCTCATAATTAACTACAGCTCCCCTTTCATTGAGTATCTGAATAATCCTTCCTCTCTCCTCAGGATTTACATAAAACTCTGAGGCCTTTCTGCCCCTTACCTCTTCTTCTTTATATCCGAGGATCCTTTCACCACCTCTTGAAAATCTCACAATCCTTCCCTCTGTATCTGTAGTAGCAATCATATCCTCAGAGCTCTCAAGAACTGTCTCAAGATAGGCAAGGGATTGATTAAGTTCATGAATAAGGCGAAACTTCTCTATTGCATGGGCAGCAAAGGAGGAAAAGAGCTGGATAAGCCTCTTATGCCTTTCTGTAAATCTCCTCGGTTTAAAGTCATCAAGATAAAGTATTCCAACAACTCCTCCGTCAAGTAAAAGGGGGCAGGCAAGAAGAGACCTTATGCCTTCTTTTTTTATATTGGTGCCTTCAAAAAGTGGGTCAAGGAGGATATCCTCCCATTGAACAGGTTCTCTCTGACTAAGGATAAAGCGGGTGAGACCCCGAGGCCTTGGTCTCCATCTTTTTTCTCTGAAAAACTCTTCACTCAAGCCCTTATAGGCAGCCATGACCATTTCATCATTATCAATCAGACTGATGCTACCTGCTGGCGTCTCTGTAAGGAGCATTGCTGAACTAAGGATATTTTGAAGAACCTCATTAAGGCTCTTAGACTTTGCAATCAGGAGACTATTCTCATAAAGGATTGAAAGATCTCTCTTTGCCTCCTGCTGTCTTCTTACAAGCTCCCAGAGGAACCAGGCGCTTGTGCCTTCAATTATCTCTACGGGATATGGAAAGACCTTTCTGATGTAATCAGATACGCGGGGATTACCTGTGGCATTAATCACAATATGTGGAGTAGCAGTAGATAGTTCCTCAACTGAGCCAGCGACATATATTCCTCTCTCTTTTGCAAAGGCTAACCCAGGTGCATCGGGATTAGAATCAACTATTCCAACGACATTTACATCACCATTGGCAAGGAATACCTCGAGAAGGCCTGAACCACCTCTGCCAGCACCAACGATCCCTATGTTTATCATCCTTATTTCCCCATCTTAACCCACCTAAATATAACCCTCCTCTATAGCCCTAAATTATCCGCAACTACTACACCCACTTCCACAGGAAGGGTCTTTCCCGCCTGTAAGCACAAAGCCCTGCCTGTCGCCATCATCAATAAAATCAAGAGTCATTCCACTGAGGTTTTCAAAGGTCTCCCTGTCCATAAATATCCTGAGACCATTTTTCTCTATGACCTCATCTGTCTCAATAGCCTTTTCATCAATATCCATGCCATAGGAAGGTCCACAGCAACCACCCTCTAACCTGAATATCCTGAGACCCCATCCCGGTTTTCCCTCTGCTTCGAGCACCTCCTTTATCCTTTCTGCAGCTATCTCTGATACTGTAAACATGCAACCTCCTCTCAGTTCTTCATGCGAACTAAATTTTATTTTCCCACCTTAAAAGTGGGATTTTATAAAATAACCAATCATTATGTAAAAATGCAACCTTCTCAAGAAGTCAACAGTAGAGAGAGGCTCGAGTTTGAAGATTAGGCTATAGGCTTTAGCCTGAAGAAACCTTCAGCCTATTCTTAAGCCTTGAGCCTATATTTGACAGCTTGTTCTCGTCATGAGTTATAATAATACAAAAGGGAGGTGACTCAATATGAATACCCTTAAAACAATGGTCTTACTCGTCACTTTAACGGTGCTCTTTATCTTTATAGGTGCCCTTCTTGGCGGCAGATCTGGCATGACTGTTGCCCTCTTCATTGCCTTGGCCATGAACTTCTTTGCCTACTGGTTCAGTGATAAGATAGTCCTCAGGATGTATGGGGCACGCCAGGTTTCAGAGGCAGAGGCACCTGAGTTATATTCAATTGTAAGGACCTTGAGCCAGAAGGCTGGCCTTCCAATGCCGAAGGTTTACATAATTGATGCTGATCAACCTAATGCCTTTGCAACAGGAAGAAATCCCAAACATGGTGCTGTAGCTGTTACAACAGGGATTATGAGACTCCTTGACAGGAATGAGCTTTCGGGTGTTATCGCTCATGAGCTGGCTCACATTAAAAACAGGGATATCCTCGTAAGCACCATTGCTGCTACTATTGCTGGTGCCATAAGCTATCTTGCCCAGATGGCTCAGTGGGCAATGATATTTGGTGGCAGAAGGGATGATGAGGAAGGTGGTAACCCCATTGCTGCCCTTGTAATGATGATAGTTGCACCTATTGCTGCCATGCTTATTCAGCTTGCTATATCAAGAACAAGGGAATATGGTGCTGATGCTGGTGGTGCAAGGATAGCTGGAAATCCCCTTTATCTTGCTAATGCCCTTAAAAAGCTCCATTATGCATCTCAGAGAATTCCCCTTGAGGCAAATCCTGCTACATCCCATATGTTTATTGTGAATCCCCTTTCAGGTGGAGGATTTGCAAAGCTCTTCAGCACCCATCCCCCAATAGAGGAGAGGATTGCAAGGCTTGAGGCTATGGCAATGAGAATTTAATCGAATGTTAAAATAAATTATAAAAGGGGACTGAATACTCAGTCCCCTTTTATTTTTTAATCTTATAATCCATCCCTTTATCAATGCTATAAACAGGCACGATATTAAAACCCTCGAGCCAGTGTTGTCTTATCACGAATTCCTTTTTGTGCCAGAAGGGGATAACAGGAAGATCATCCATAATAATTTCTTCTGCCTTTTTATAGTATCGGGCACGTCTTTCAGGATTAAGGCTCTTCTGGCCCCTTTCAATAAGCCTGTCCACCTCTGGATTTTTATACATGGTTCTGTTTCCCTTTGCACCAAGGTTTGAGGAATGGAAGAGGGGAAATAAGAAGTTTTCAGGGTCAGGATAGTCGGCCCACCAGCTTAACCAGAAGAGGTGTTCCTCTCCTTTTATGAGGGCCTCCTTGTAGGCACTCCATTCAAGCTGCCTTATCTTTACATTGAGCCCTACCTTCCTCAGATAATCCTGTATTACCTCTGCAATATCTATCACCTCCTGATCCTGCGTCACATAAAAGAATAACTCCTCTCCAGTGTATCCTGAGCTCTTAATGAGCTCCTTTGCCTTATCAGGATTGTAATGAATTGTGTTCTGTAAACTCCATCTTCTTAAAAGGGAAGGGACAACTCCTTGAGCAAGCTTTCCCCTTTTTTCATAAACAGTATTTAATATCTTTTCTCTATCTATGGCATATCCTATGGCCTTTCTTAATAAAAGATTGTTTAGAGGAGGCCTTAAACAATTGATTCCGAGATAATAGATATTCAGGCCTTCCTTAGAGATAATCCATTTGGCCTTCTCGGGCTCAATGATATATCGTTTTATTGCAGAGGCTGGAAGGGAAAGGGCATCGATATTTGAAAGCTCAAATTCTGTAAGGGCTGTTAGGTCTTCAGGGATTATCCTGTAAACTATACCCTTAACTAATGGAGGACCTTCAAAGTAGTCCTCCCTTCTCTCAAGGATGATCTCATTATTATGAAGCCATCTTTTTAATTTATAAGGGCCTGTCCCTGAAGGTTTTGTTGAAAAATCTGGCTTTTCAGCCTCTTCACGGGGAACAACATAGCATGGTGTCATGGTAAGAAGGCTCAGAAAGGCTGAAAATGGTTCTTTAATCCTTATTCTTAAGGTTCTGTCATCAATTACCTCTATCCCTTTAACAGAGCCTGCCTTTCCTTTCATGAAGTCCTCGGCACCATCAATCTTTTCAAGAACCCATGTATTTGGTGACCTGAAGTGAGGAGAGAGAATCCTTTCAAAGGAGTATTTAAAATCCTGAGCCATGACCTCTCTTCCATTAAGGAACTTCACGCCTCTTCTTAAAAAGAATGTATAGACCTTTCCATCAGGTGATATGTTCCATCTCTCTGCTATATCGGGCACAACATTGAGATTTTCGTCAAGCCTTACAAGGCCATTAAAGAGCTTGGCTGCTATAGTAGCACTCGGCACATCAACGATGAGTCCAGGGTCCAGTGTTGTTGGATTTGCATTCAGCCTGAAATAGACATAGCCCTCAAGACGATTATCTGGGGAACAGGATAATAAAAAAGGCAAAAGACAACAGGCTATATACAGGCTACAGGCTATAGGCAACAGGGAATCAGGAAAATTCCTGAAGAGGGGCCTCTGAAACCTATCCTTAGACTGATTTCCGACCTCCAGCATTTGACTTCCGATTTCTGTATCAACTTCCTTTTGGTGGATTACTTCTGTTCCTGTTCCATTTTTCTGAATATCTCAATAAGGGCAACAAAGACAGCCACAACAAGGGGGCCTGCCACAAGACCCACGAGACCGAATTCCTTTATGCCACCAAGAACAGTGAAAAAAAGAACTATAGTTGGCATCTTTATCCTCGAGCCGATGATTATTGGTTTAAGGATATTGTCTATTGTGCTGATTATAAGGGCACCTATGCCAATAAGTATAAATCCTTTAAGAATCTTTCCCGTTAATAATAGATAAAGGGCAGCAGGCCCCCATACAGAAAACGCTCCAAGGACTGGTATAAAAGAGGCAATTGCTATTGCACTTCCCCAGACAACCGGTGTGGGTGTGCCAAGAATCCAGAAGGCAAGACCACCTATCAATGCCTGAATGAGTGCTACAACAACACCACCGTATATAGTTGATATAACTATATCTCTTACAAGACAGACGAGCCTCTTTTTTTCGTATTCCGAGAATGGAAGATATTCAAGGAGACGACGGAGATAACCTGGTCCACCTATAAAAAAGAAAAAAAGGGCAAACAGCATGAAGATAAAATTAATAGCAAACCCAAGTATATTTGTAAGACCTGCTGTTATATTGTTGAGGATTGTCTTACTGAGGGCGCTCAGATTTGTTATGACCTCTGAACTTAATTTTTCAGCAGTAATACCGAAATTCTTTTCGAGATAAAAAAGCAGGTCAGATACCTTTGGAGCTGTTAAAAGACCTTTTATCTCCAGTATCCTCTCTTCTATAAGGAGTCTCGACAGGTAGCTGAGCTCTGTAGCAAGGAGAATCCCAAAGTATGTAACAGGACCGAGGATAAAGAATATCACTATTAATGTAGTTAATGTGGCAGCAATGTAATCTTTTTTAATATATTTCAGAAGGAAAGAATAAACTGGAAAGAATATGATTGTCATGACCATTGCCCAGATAATAGAGGTAATGAAGGGATTTATGATCCTGAAAAGTAGATATCCGAAGAGAGAGAGCAAAAAAAGTAAGGTAAATAGATAAAACCTATTGTTTCTCATCTTATTTCTGACCTCTCAATTCTGTTATGACTTCTGGCATCCGATATCTGACCTCTGTTTTGCAATGTTTATAAAATGCTCAAAGAGCCTTTTTGACTTTTCATTATCGAGTCTTTCAGGATGCCACTGAACACCATATATAAAATCATATTTTTCATGCGTAATAGCCTCTATTATACCATCTTTATTAGAGATACCGAGGATTATAATCCCTTTCCCTGTATCCTTTATAGCCTGATGGTGGCTCGTATTTACCCTGTAGATACCCGATGGTATAATACCGTTATCTTTTATCTCTACCTCATGAAATCCTGTTCTATGACCATCTATGTCCTGATAGAGGGTTCCTCCAAAGAATACATTTATAAACTGCATTCCGTAACATATACCGAGAACGGGTTTCCTCAGGTTTATACACTCCTGAAGGAGTCTCATCTCGAAATCTGTCCTGCTCTTTGATACAGGTCTTAAGGTCTCTCTGTCCAAAGGATTTTCTCCATAATACTCTGGCAGTATGTCTCCACCACCTGATATTAACAGACCATCAATAATCTCTGCTCCTCCCTTGAAATCCCTGGATGGTGGTAGAAGGACTCCAGTTCCACCAGCCAGCTCAATGGCATCACTGTAGTATCGCCTGATTTTAAAATATTCAGACTCTACATCCACAGTTATGCCTATGACTGGTTTATCCCCCATTTCTAAGTATGACGCCATTCCGTTTACCTGTAGGCTCTCCATCCTTTATGGCTGGAAGTCCATTCACAAAGACATATCTTATACCGTCGGGTTTCAAAAAGGGGTTGCTGAAATCTGCCCTGTCAACTATCCTTTCTGGATCGAATATAACTATGTCTGCAAAGGCACCATTTTTTATTATGCCCCTGTCCTTTAATCCAAAGGTCTTTGCTGGAAGATAGGTGAGCTTTTTAATTGCCTCCTCAAGACTGAGAAGCTTCTTATCTCTTACATAATATCCGAGAAACCTTGGCATACTCCCGAATCCCCTTGGATGGGGTTTACCCTTTTTTGTTGATCCATGAAAACTTCTTGAGGAACTGTCGGTACCGATCATTATCCAGGGCTCTTTTAAGAATCTCCTGAGATTCTCTTCAGACATGGCATGAAATATAGCACCAACCCTGAGCCTCTCTTCAATCAGAAGTTCAATAATAAAATCAAGGAGATCCTTCTTTAATTCCGCTGCTATCTCTTTAAGACTCTTTCCTTCCATCCACTTTTTTGATGGACTTTCCACAGAGGATATTATGATATCTTCCATGCCATTACCTTCAGCCAGTATCTTTTTAATCTTCCTTGCAGTGTGGGGATCCCTCAGCCTTTCTAACTCCCTTTCCTTTCCTCCTTCAAAGGCCCAGGCTGGAAGAATAGAGTCAAGATCTGTGCTTGAGGCAGTGTAGGGGTATCGGTCAGCTGTGATATTTATCCCTCTTTTTCTGGCATCATAAATCAGTTCAAGAACCTTATCTATCTTGTTCCAGTTATTCCTGCCAGCTGTTTTTATATGGGATATATGAACTGGCGAGGTAGAACCTTCTGCTATACTGATTACTTCCTCAACAGACTCGATGAGGCTATCTGATTCGCTCCTCATATGAGATGTGTAGATAAAAGGCAGGTTCATTGAGCTTGAAAATCTTGCTCCATGAGAAGTAAGTTTTATAAGCTCCGCTGTTGAAGAGTATATACCCGGAGGATAAATAAGCCCTGTTGAAAGGCCTATTGCCCCATCTTTAATAGATTGTTCAATCAGAGAATAGAACCTCTCCTTCTCGGACTCTGAGGGTATCCTATCACTGAATCCAATGACGGAACCCCTTATATTACCATGACCTACAAGGGTTGCAAAATTAATAGACGGTTTTAGAGTTTCGAGAATGGAGAAATATTCCCTCAGGGTATTCCATCTAAAGGTAATATCATACTCCTTCAGGTCATCTATCCTGTGGGCAAGATATTCTCCATAAAGGGGAGCAGCACTAAGACCGCAGTTGCCATTTATCTCTGTTGTTATACCCTGAAAGAGCTTCCCTTCCTGCCCGGGATCAGCAAGGACAGTGAATTCTGAATGGCTATGAGTATCAATAAATCCAGGGGCTATTGCAAAACCCTTTGCATTAATCACCTCTTTTGCCTGTGCGGTGTCGAGCTTATCGAGGACAATCCTCCTGTCTTTTATACCAACAGAGACATCTTTGGGAGGTCCGCCGAGGCCATCATAAACAGTTCCGTTTATTATAAGAAAATCCAGCTCCACAACCTTTATCTCACCTACTGCAAACTAAAAATTCCTCTATCAAAAGAATTCCTCTGGTTTTTCTATTGCCTTTGAAAGAATCAGGACCGTAATAGAACTGACAGCCCTCAGTCTCTCTATTATATTGCCTTTTCTACAACTTTCATTATAAAGCCTCTCAAATTCCTTTTTTACACCTGGAAGGGCCTTCAGGCTCAGGATGGCTGTCTCGATAAAGTTTTTCACAACCCTGTGCCTTCCAAAAGGCCCAAGTAGAGATTGCAGGCCTTCTAATATCTCATGGGGACCATATCGCCATAACAATACCTTTGCTGAAAATACAAGCAATACAAATCTCAAAGCTCTCACAAAGGCCTTTTCGAGGGAATCTTCTCCAATAATCAGGGGGCCTTTCTTAAATATTATCTCCCCTGATGGATTTAAGAGGTTTGAGATGAAGATAAAAATAGCAAAGATAAATGTTATGCTCACCCCTTTTTTTCTATTTGCAGAAGGGGCACTGTTACCTCGCCACCAACTGTTACCTCGCCACCAAAGGATATAAAGGACTATTACAGGTATGGAGAATATGAGAACAAGAGAATAGCTCTTCACTAAAAAGAGGGAAACAGAATAAATTATATAAACAAAGATTAAAAAGGCTTGAGGTTTTACCTTAGCTATCATCTAAATAGAATTTTTTCTGTTTCTTAGCTCAAAGTATCTCTTTATTCCCCGTGCAATTGCTATGGCAAGCCTTTCACGATAGGTTGAAAGCGACAAAAGCCTTTCTTCTTCAGGATTACTTATATAAGATACCTCTACAAGAACGCAGGGCATCTTTGCTGTATAAAGGACATAGAAGGGACCTTTCTTTATACCATTGGATGGTCTTTGTGAGTTTTCTTTAAGCTCTGTGTGAATCGTTGAAGCAAGCTTCATGGATTCCTCCCTTTTTGCCTGTGCCTCAAGGTCCATCCTTATCAGATCAATAAAATTAGAGAAATTCTTCATAGCCTTCAGGCTTATGCCGTTTTCCCTTGCTGCTACCTTAAGGGCCTCCTCATCATCAGTCCAGCTCAGGAAATAGGTCTCCACTCCCCTTACATTTTTCTTTCTATTAGAATTGGTATGGATTGAAACAAAGAGGTCAGCATTCTTGCTGTTTGCAAAGGCTGTCCGTTCATCAAGGCTTACAAATACATCCTTGTCACGGGTCATGAAGACCTCAAACTCATCTTTAAGAAGTTCCCTTACCCTTAAGGCAATATCGAGATTCACATCCTTTTCCTTCAGACCTCCCTTGCCTATAGCTCCAGGGTCATGACCTCCATGACCCGGGTCAAGGACTATCCTTGGTTTAATAAGTGCCTGGGGACCTGGGCTTTTATCTCCAGCCTCTTTAGTGGATAAAAGTGGTTCTTTTTTCTTTTCATTTTTCTTGATAATATCGATTACTATCCTGAAAGGCTCATATAATGGGAAAATCATAAAATCAGCCTTTCCATTGAGGTCTATTACAATCCTTGTAATATTTTTTTCGGGCTTACCTATTCGTATCTTTTTTACAATGCTATCCTTAAGCTCAAACTCCTTTTTTAAGCCGTAAAGTTCTTTGTTTATATCTACAAAAACCCTTTCAGGTTCTCTCAGGGCACCTGTGGAATAAAGCAATTCCACGGAGGATTCCAGCACGATCCTTGTGTAATCAGGATAGGAGAAATATCTTAACGATGCTTGAACCTGTTCTGAGAAGACCTCTGTGGGTTGAATTAAAAAGGGAAAATAGAGCAATAGAGCAGTAGAGCCGTAAAGCAGCAGTTTTTTAAAGGAAGAAATATTTATGCGGGTCTGTCGCACCATTGCACCAACACTATTCATATTGCCTTTACTGCAATGACCTCTGGGATTTCTTTTTTTATGGTGCTTTCAACCCAGTTCTTCATCGTAAGGGTTGACATGGGGCATGTTTCACAGGCACCTTTAAGCCGTACATATATAATATTATCCTTTATATCAATAAGCTCTATATCTCCGCCCTCAGCCTTCAGCCCAATCCTTATCTTTGCGATAACATCCTCAACCTTCTCTTTTAATGATTTAGTTTCCATGTGTAAATTATAGCATAAAAGGCATGTATACCAAAAATTTTAGAGGAAAGGCGAAATATGGAATAAATAGTTAGAAATATATTATTAAAAAGGCTCGAGAATCGCCTTGGACCCCTTCCAATCAGCTATAGCTAATATCATTATATAGTATTTAAAATAAATCCTTTGAAAGGAGGTGAGCGAAGGTGAAGAAGATTTTAGCAATAGTGCTTTCATTGGTTCTCGCCATTGCCTTTACAATGGCCATTGGCTGTAAGAAGGCTGAAGAGCAGAAGCCAGCAGAAGTTCCAGCACCTGCACAGCCTGCGCAGCCAGAGCAAGCACCTGCACAGCCAGGTAAATAGTCATTAACTATAAGTGGCTGGCAACCAAAAGGGCCGATGGTCATCATCGGCCTTTTTTAACTATTGATTTTTCTTATAAAAATTGTTATTCTTATAAAAAGTGGGTTAACCCACTTTTTTATTTTTGTAATGTCCAAAATAAATTGAAATAGTATTTTAAAAAGGCATAAGGCCTCAAAAACACAAAAGAAGCGACAGGATTATTTTATTAGGGTATAATGAGGTTATCAACTTATTTGAGAGGTATATTAAGGTCATGAGAGGTTATTTAACAAGTTACATTAAGGTGTCGCCTTTTGTGCTTTTTAGGGATGGCGTAAGTAATAATTGGCCTCATGCCCTTTTAAGAATTATTTTGGATAGGTGTGGCAGTATATATGATGAATGAGATAAAGGACAGGATATGGAAGCTGGCAAGGGAGGCAGCAGACATAGAAGACCTTGACCTTGTTGATGTAGAGTTTTATCGGGGTAAAAAGGTGGTTCTGAGGGTCTTTATTGATAAAGAAGGAGGGGTTACGATAGAAGATTGCGAGAGGATGAGCAGGGCCCTTGAGGCCCTTCTGGATGTAGAGGATCCTATAAAGGAATCTTATATTCTTGAGGTATCATCCCCTGGTCTTGACAGGCCCCTTAAGGGAAGGCATGATTTTATAAGGAATATGGGGAGGCTGGCAAAGATTATCACGAAAGAAAAGGTGGAGAATCAGAATTTCTTCATAGGGAGAATTGAAGGTGTGGATGAAGATGGCATCACGATTAATACGGGTAAAAAGGAAATCTTCATAAGATATGATAATATATCGAGGGCAAACCTTGAGGTGGAGATAAGATGACAAAAGAACTCTGTTACATTGTTGACCAGATAACCAGGGAAAAGGCAATACCAAAGGAGGTACTGCTTAAGGCCCTTCAATCGGCACTTCAGTCTGCAGCAAGAAAGAGATTCGGTGGAAGAACCAATATTAATCTACGGATTGACCCTAAGTCCTGCGAAATAACTGTTACAGAAACAAAAAAGGTAGTAGAGACCGTTTCTGATAGCAATGAGGAGATATCCCTTAATGAGGCAAAAAGAATAAGACCTGAAGCAAATATTGGTGACATTATCGAATTACCTATCCACCTTGAAGATTTTGGAAGGATTGCTGCCCAGACAGCAAAACAGGTGATTCTTCAGAGGGTACGGGAGGCTGAGAAGGATGTTATCTATAATGAATATAAGGATAAAAAGGGCACTGTTGTCTCAGGCACTGTGATAAGAAAGGAAAAAGGGAATTACTATATAAACATAGGAAGGGCAGAAGCAATCCTCCCAGTGAAGGAGACACTTCCTAACGAGAATCTCAGGAGGGGCGACATTATTAAGGCATATATCATAGATGTTCAGAATACATCAAGGGGTCCTATTATAATCCTCTCCAGAACTGTACCAGAATTTGTTGCAGCCCTTTTCAGGATGGAGGTACCTGAGATCGCTGACGGATCAGTAATCATAAGGAACATTGTGAGAGAACCTGGTGAAAGAACAAAATTAGCTGTTTACTCATCAAATCCTGCTATAGACCCTGTAGGATCCTGTGTGGGGATGAAAGGTACAAGAGTTCAGGCCATAGTGAGGGAATTGAGGGGAGAACGGATTGACATAATACCTTGGAATGATGACCCAAGAATACTTATTGCACGGGCATTAAGTCCTGCCAGGGTTGACAGGATCGGAATAAATGAAGAGGAAAAGACAGCTATGGTCATAGTGCCTGATGATCAACTATCCGTAGCTATTGGCAAAAAAGGGCACAATGTAAGACTTGCCATGAAACTCACTGGATGGGAAATAGACATAATGAGTGAGAGCGAATACTCAAAGATAAAGGCAGAGCAGCAAGGCAACGAAGCAACAGAGTAGGGATTTTTAAATGTATAGCGAGTGTAAAACAGAGGTCAGAGGTCGGATGTCCGAAAATAGACTGAAGGCAGAAGAAGAGGTTACAAGCTTCAGGCCACAGAAGATTTAAAAAAATCATAAATCACAAATCATAAAGCCTGAAGTATTAAGCTTAACTTTCCAGTAGCCTTACTTATTTGAGTTTATGTATGCCATTCAATACATTAAAGGGGTAGGAAAAGAAAGGGCAAAGATACTTAATAGGCTCGGTATTAAGACAGTAAAGGATGCCCTCTACTACCTGCCAAAGAGATATGAGGACCGAAGATATATAAAATCCATTGCCCAGCTCCGTTACGGCAGCATAGAAACTGTAAAAGCAAGGATTCTTTCGGTAGAACTTATAGAGCGAAAGAATCTTAAGATACTTGAAGTAACCCTCAGTGATGGGAGTGGTGTTCTCAAGGCAAAATGGTTTAATCAGCCCTACCTTAAGAAACTCTTTCACAATCAGCAAGAGCTGATTCTCTCTGGTATTGTTAAGAGAAATAGTTTCTGGGGCATTGGCTTTGAGATGGAAAATCCTGAATATGAATTCTATGAAGAGGATGATGAACCCATCCATACATCGAGGATCGTTCCTGTATATGGCCTTACAAAGGGTATAACCCAGAGACAGATGAGAAGGATAATGTTTTCTGTAGTAAATGACCATATTGCCTCAATTGAAGATCCTGTACCAGAAGATATACTGAAGGAATTTAATCTTCCATCTCTTTCAGAAAGCCTAAAGAATGTCCATTTCCCCTCAGACCACCTTGATGTAGATAAGCTCAATCAATTCCAGACCCCCTATCAGAGAAGACTCGCCTTTGATGAGATATTTCTATTTCAATTAGGTCTCTCTCTACTGAAAAGGAATAAAGTCCTTTCAAAAGGTATAGCCTTTTCAGGAAATGGAAGGCTTGTGTCAAGGCTTAGAGAGAGCCTACCATTTAAATTAACAAATGCTCAAAAGAGGGTCTTTGAGGAGATACTTAACGATATGAGATCACCCTATCAGATGAACAGGCTTATACAGGGAGATGTTGGATGTGGAAAGACAATAATTGCCTTAATGGCAATGCTCGTTGCAGCGGAAGATGGATATCAATCATGCCTTATGGCACCCACAGAGATTCTTGCTGAACAGCACTATATAAATATCCACAGACTTGTAGAAGGACTTGGACTGAAGATTGCCCTTCTAACAAGCGGCGTTGAGGAAAAACCCCTTGATAAGATTGCTGATGGTGAAATCCTTATTATTGTCGGTACCCATGCCCTTCTTGAAGAAAAGGTAAGTTTCAAAAGACTCGGCCTTGTTATAATTGATGAGCAACACAGATTTGGAGTATTACAGAGATCCAGATTAAGGGCAAAGGCCCTCCATCCCGATGTCCTCGTAATGACAGCAACACCAATACCACGAACACTTGCCCTGACGCTCTATGGTGACCTTGACTATTCTGTAATCGATGAACTCCCACCTGGCAGGTCCCCTGTTATTACAAAGATCATATATCAGCACCAGAAATCCGAACTTTATAGACTCATCACTGAAGAGATAAAAAAAGGAAGGCAGGTCTATGTTGTCTATCCTGTTATAGAAGAATCAGAGGAATTAAATCTCAAATCTGCTCTTAAAGGAAAAGAGGCCTTTGAAAAGCTCTTTCCACATTTCAGGATAGGGCTTCTACACGGCAAACTCAAGACCCAAGAGAAAGAAGAGGTCATGACAGCCTTCAAAAACCATAAACTTGACATCCTCGTGAGCACAACTGTCATTGAGGTCGGTATAGATGTTCCAAATGCAACAGTCATGGTGATTGTCCATGCTGAAAGATTTGGGTTGAGTCAGCTTCACCAGTTAAGGGGAAGGGTTGGAAGGGGAAGTGGTCAGTCCTACTGTATCCTCCTTGCCTATGAACCACTTACAGAAGAGGCAAGACAGAGACTCGATGCAATGGTCAAATACAGTGATGGCTTTAAGATAGCCGAACAGGATCTTATAATAAGGGGACCAGGTGAATTCTTTGGCACAAGACAGTCAGGTATGCCAGATCTTAAGATAGCAAATATAGTCAGGGATGGAGATCTGATTCCCCGTGCGAGGGATATAGCGTCTGGTGTTATTAGAGAAGACCCCGAATTAAGAAATCTTCCCCTTCTTCGAAGTTCCGTTGAAGAATTCTGGAAGGGCAAGATAGAATTATTTGTGACAGGATAGAACTGAAGATAGGCTTAAGGCTGGACTTCAGCCTGTATAAGCCTTAAGCCTGTGGTGGACAGGTGTGTTTGAACAGGTATATAATGAGAAAATGATTGATATACTATCAAATAATCTGAAAAAGGCATGGCAACAAATACAGGGATGGGCTACTCTCATCTCTGAAAGGGTTAGTACAGAGTTTGCAGCTATTAGATTAATACAGGATGCAAAACGGATAGATGGAAGTATTGAGGAGATTTATAAAAGGATTGGCAGGAGAGTCTTCGAGCTAAAAGAAAGGCAGGAAAGGAATATACTGAAGGATGAAGAGATAGCTGAGGCACTCGCAGAGATTCAGAGACTTCTTCTGGAAAAGGAGACACTTCTTAAGAGGGCATCAGAGATATTAGAGATAAAAAAGGAGAACTGACCACATTAAACCATGATAGAGTTTATAATCCTCTTCCTCCTCGGTCTTATTACAGGTTCTTTTTTAAATGTTTGCATATACAGATTACCGAGGGGTCTTTCTATAATAAGACCTGGCTCAAGGTGCCCCGAATGCCGTTCACCTATAAGCCCTGTTGATAATATCCCCATCTTAAGTTTTCTTATCCTCAGAGGGAGGTGCAGGGTCTGTGGTGCAAGAATCCACTGGAGATATCCTTTAGTAGAATTCTTAAATGGACTTCTCTGGGGACTTGGTCTTTATAAATACGGCTTATCTATCTCCCTCTTACCTGTGCTTATTTTTTTATCAAGCCTTATTGTTATAACTTTTATTGACCTTGAACATATGGTGATTCCAGATTTAATAACCATACCAGGTGTCTTAATCGGGATAAGTAGCAGCTTCATTATGGCAGACCCTTTTTTAAGATATGAGCACCTTGGTATTCTTAATTCCTTTAAAGGCGCCCTGACAGGTTTTCTATTGTTTTTAACTATCGCAAAGACAGGCAGCTGGATATTCAAAAAAGAGGCGATGGGTGGAGGGGACATAAAGCTAATGGCAATGGTTGGAGCCTTTACAGGCTGGAAGGGGGTAATTCTTACTACATTTGCTGGGAGTCTTATGGGCTCCATTGTAGGGATAGCAATAATCATTAAAAGAAAAAGTTCTGACACCGTCATACCCTTTGGTCCATATCTTGCGGTAGGTGCAACTATAGCTATTCTATTCGGCCAGGAGATACTAAATCTATGAATGAAACCTTAAGGGATAGCTAAGATGCGAATACTGATTGGTACTGCATTAACAGGGATACTGATTTCAACCATATTTATTATAGCCCTTCAGAAGTCTATAACACCCTCCATTATGATAATAGCTCTGCTTGCTGGTTTTGGCCTGTTAACCATCCTTGTCAGTTCCATTAAATCCTCATCCAGTAGAACCAGACAAACTGAAAATGAATTTATCATGGAGACCATAAAGGAACTCGTCTCCCAGATGAAAAACAGGCAGATGGAGCTTGATATATTTAATGAAAACATCCTCCAGAGTGTCCCCAGCGGCGTAATCAGCATAAATAACGATGGAATTATTACAAAGATCAATGAGGCGGGTATGAGGATTATCGGAAATACTGAGGCCGTAGGAAAACCTATATCAGAGATTCTGGGAGGGCCTCTCTTAAATTACATCATTAAGAGCGAATTTATAAAAAGAGAAGAGGTGTTATCAGAATTCAATGGCAGAAAGGTATGGCTTGGATTCAGTGTCTCTCCCCTTATGGATAGAAACAAAAAGACCATAGGGAAGATAATAACCTTCACAGACATCACCGAGTTCAAGGAGCTTCAATCAAGAATGAAATTAAGGGACACCCTTCAGGGTCTTGGTGAGATGGCAGCTGGTATTGCCCATGAGTTAAGGAATCCAATGGGTGTGATTGTAGGTTATGCAAATATCCTTAGAAAAAAGGTTGAACTATTACCTTCGCCATCAGATTCATTAATTGAACCGATTGTTGATGCCATAATAAAAGAGATCAACCTCATGGACAGAATTATCACTGACTTCCTTACCTTCGCAAGGTATGAAGAACCAAATCTGGTGTCAATAGAAATCAAGGAATTGATTGACGGGATAATCAACTCTCTCAGTCTTCAGCCCATTTATAACCTCAATCTCGAGATTGAGCCTCATGTTATAGAGGCTGATGAGGTTCTCCTCAGGCAGGCAATTAAAAACCTTATACAGAATTCTGTAGAGGCAATGCCTGAAGGAGGAAGACTTTCTGTAAAAGGCAAGAAGGAAGAGGGTTATTATCTTATATCCATTTCTGACACAGGAAAGGGCATCCCCGATGAGATCAGAGAAAAGATATTTATCCCCTTCTTTACAACAAAAGAGAAGGGAACAGGGCTTGGTCTCTCTATTGTCCACAAGGCTATATCCGCCCATGGAGGGGAGGTCTTTTTTGATAGCAATGAAGAAGGAACAACCTTTACTTTGAGGCTTCCAGTGAGGCTTTAAGTAGTCTTCTTAATCTGTCTGTATCTACAGGCCTTCCACCAAATCTTGCCTGATTATAGAGCTCAATAAACTCCTTTACCGCATCTGGATTAAGCCCTGCGGTTATTGCGATTCTTAAAAGCTCTCCTGAGGTTGTTGAGCTTGTAATCCTGTAACCCCTTTTTTCTAAAACCTTTCTTAACCTTAAATAATAAAAACCTGGCATGGATAATTTTCGGCTCCTCCTCTTAATAAACCTGTACAGAAGCAGAACAGCAAAAAAGCAGAGCAACAGTCCGATAGCCTTTAGTGCCAGAGTGCGAGGGTGCGAGAGTGCAATAGCCTTAAGCCTTAAGCCTTCAGCCTTAAGCCAGTTCTTCAGCCTTATGCCTATTGCCTGTAGCTTATAGCCTGCTTCTGACATTCCCTTGAGGAGTTCGAACTGGTCTTCTCTACTGAAATTTACAACATATCTCTGCCACTTCATCTTCATGTAATCGAGATAAAGGACTATAAGAGGGGGCTTTTTCTCCTGCACTATTTGAGGCGGCGTTGGGTCGAATCTCTCCCACCTTCCGTCAATCCATGCCTCGACCCATGAATGGGCGTCCTTCTGCCTGATAATTACATAATTGCCAAGGGGGTTCAGTTCACCACCAAGAAATCCTGTAGCTATCCTTGCTGGAATTCCTTGAGAACGAAGCATAAGAACCATAGCGCTGGAGAAATGCTCACAGTATCCCTTTTTTGAACGGAAGAGAAAGTATGTTACAGGATCAAAGCCTTTTTCTGGTAAGCCAGGATTAAGGGAATAAATATAATTTCTTTTAAGATATCCCTCTATTGCAAGGGCCTTTGTTTCAGGATTATCTGCCGCACCTTTTGCTACCTCAGATCTTAAAAGCTCCTCTGTAAATCTAGTGATAGGTTCTCTTATGTCTTCTGGAATCTGGAGATAAAAAGGGAGGTCAGATTTTAAGGAAAATTTTTCCATAGATTCTGACATCTGACCTCTGATTTCTGACCTCTGATTGCCGACCTCTGAGCTCTGTTTTTCCCTTTCGCTTTTTACTTTATAATGAATCCTCCTTGCCCCTTTTCTGGGAATGTAAAGAGTGCCCGAGGCATCAATCTCAACCTTGTTTAAAAAGGTAATTACTGAAACAGGCCTTTCAAGGCTGAATATAATCTCTGACTCGAGGGGTTCAAGAAGAACATCCTGTTCCACTATAGGTCCTGTTCCTTTCGCCTCCGATAGGCCATCGTGTATAAGGAATTGATCATCTACCCTCCTTAGACTCCTCTTTGTATCTTGAAGGGTATTCCTCCAGGTCTCTCCATCAAAATAATCGAGGACATTGCCTTTCCAGTATAAAGGTCCTTCAGGGACTGGTCTCACTTCTACCCTTGCTACCACTGTAGGGTCAAGCTTAAGGTCTCCTGAGGATAAGTCCATTCTTTCTGAAAAACCAGCATTCTTAATACCCTTAATATGGCTCTTTCCCCACAATCCGTATTTGAGCCTTGGAAGAGAGATAAAGAATACTATGGAAATTACTACACTCACTCCTATAAGGAACCCCACTGTTTTTAAAGGAATGGAAGGCTCAACCTTTTCTTTGATGTAATGAGCCATATTCATTACAAAGATAAAGAGGACTATAAAGAGGATGATTATCCCTCCAAAGAGCATGGCAACAGTAAACTCTGATGCAACAACAAGCTGTAGAAGTGCCATGAAATAGACCTGGAAAGGGTCGTAGGGTTCTTTAATATCAAAGGATTTAATTGCATGGAATATAAAACTCAGATGAGCTACAGATAGGAGGTAGTCTCCTGTAATAATAAAGACATCAACAAGAAATATAATTAGACCTCCAATGGATGAAGCTCCAATAATAAACCTTGAACCCTGGGGTTTTCCTTTAAGAAGTCTCCAGTAGCCATAGAGCATAAGAAACAGAAAGGGATAATACACAGGGTTTGGCTCTCCCGTTGCTATTAACGAAAGGGAACCCGCAATTGCCGTCAAGGCTGTAAGGAATTTATATCTCTCTGGCATAATAGGTCTTGATTGCCCTATCTTTAAATCTACTTAAAGGAGAACTGTCTGACTGAAGAATAACTACAAAGGGGTCTTCAAGGTCCTTTTCCTCAATGAGACAGAAGAAATCATCTGAAAGATTAATTACCGCAAGGAGGTCAAGGATCTTCAAAAGAGTCTCCTTCCCTATCCCAAAGGGGATAGTCTTCTTGCATGTGACAAACCTCAAGGCCATCCCCATCTCTATGAGCTTTACTGCAAGAGATGCTGCAAAGGAGACGGACCTTTCGAAATCAGAGGTCAGATAAGGGATATCGGAAGTCAGATTTTGAGGCATAAATTTTTTCATAGATTCTGATTTCTGACCTCTGACTTCTGAGCCCTGTCTAAAGTTGTCAAAAATTATTGTTATCTTTCTCGTCTCCTGCGTTCCGTACTCCTTTGTCATTAACTCTCCTCTCTTTGCTGTTGCCTTCCAGTGAATCCATCTCCTGTCATCTCCATACCTGTATTCCCTTATCTTGTAGAACTCCTCTTCATTAAGAATACCTTTTCCTGTTTCCTCGAAAGAAAAGAGCTCCTCTTCTATATCGATTAATGATGGATAGATTAAGAGCTTAGCTTGGAGTTCTGGCATAATGGTTTTTTCAGTAAATATAAATGGAAAACCTGTCCTGAGAAGGACCCTTTTGTTAAGGTCAAAGAGCCCTCTCCTGAGGGGAAGGACCTCTTCAAAGACCTCCTTCTCCTCCTTCGGTCCAAGTTTTCTAATATAAGTTGAGATTATAACAGGGTCTTCTATTTTGAGAAAAAGAGAATGGGAAGAAAGGAATCTTTTGCGATTAGATAAAGTTATTTTTATTTTAGACGGTCTTCCAGCATAGAGTTCACCCAGCTGTTCAACCTTTACCTCTATACCCCTTAGATTAATGTATGTCACGATAAAGGATAAAAAGAGCACGGCAAGCATTACAGAAAGAATGAGGTACATAAGATTGTTGCCTGTATTGAGAGATGCAAGGCCAACAAGAAGAGTGGCAAGAATGAGTCTCAGGCCTTCACGAGTTATCTTCATATAGTATGATAAAATAAAACATGCCTACTATATCAATGTTTTATGGAATTATTATAAGAATGTATTGCGCTCCTGGGGAGCACTCTCCACCTCATTTCCATGCCTATTATCAAGACTACAGGGCTACCTTTAATATCAATAAGTGTGAGCTGATGGAAGGATATTTACCTGAAAAGCAGTTAAGATTGGTTCTTGCATGGACGGAACTCCATAAAGAGGAATTAATGGCAAATTGGGAACTGGCTTCAAGGGGTGAAAGGCCTTTCAAGATTGAGCCATTGAAATAAAGGGGGTGAATTTATGTATCTCGGTATTAAATCTGTAAAGGCTCTTGAAAATTATGAATTGCTTCTGGAATTTGAAAACGGAGAGGAGAGAATCTTTGATTTAAAGCCCTATCTTTTACTTGGTAGATTTGTCGAACTACAGGACCCTGAAAAATTTAAGAATGTAAAAGTAAGTTTTGATGCTGTGGAATGGCCAGGTATCGGGGACCTTGATCCTGAATTTTTATATAAAGAGAGTAGAAAGATAGAAAAGGCTTTAACATAATCTCTCAAATTCTACAGTGGTACAGGAGTTTTTGATATTATCTCTTCAATTATTCTGGTGCCGTCACTTATGTAGGTCTTTGTCTTCAGGAGGATTCTGTGGCCGAAGACAAGGGGAGCCACGGCCTTTATGTCATCAGGTATTACATAGTCCCTTCCAGATATAAAGGCATGGGCCTTTGCTGCACTCAAACAAAACTGACCACCCCGAGGGCTCACACCCAGCCTTACAAGCTCATGATTCCTCGTAGCATTAATTATCCTGTAAAGATATTCAACAATGTCTTCATGAACCGTTACTTCCTGTACCCTCCTCTGAATCTCTATTATCTCCTGAGGAGTAATAACAGGAACCAGTTTTTCTATATCTTCAAATCTCTGGCCCCTGAGGATGGCCTTTTTTTCTGATTCCTTGTCAGGATATCCAAGCCTCAGGTGTATCATAAACCTATCGAGCTGGCTTTCTGGTAGGGGAAAGGTTCCATAATATTCAACGGGATTCTGCGTGGCAATAACCATAAAGGGTTCAGGAAGCTCATAGGTCTTTCTATCCACAGAGACCCTCCTTTCATTCATTGCCTCAAGAAGGGCAGACTGGGTCTTTGGATTTGTCCTGTTTATCTCATCAGCAAGCACTATATTGGCAAAGATAGGGCCTGGTTTGAATTCAAAGTCTTTTGATTCTGGATTATAGACATTCACTCCAATAATATCAGAGGGAAGAAGATCACTTGTAAACTGAATCCGCTGGAATGTACAACTTGTTGCCTTTGCAAGGCTGTAGGCAAGGGTAGTTTTTCCTACACCAGGGATGTCTTCTATGAGGAGATGACCCCGTGCAAAGAGGGTTACGACACAGAATTTTGTTGCTTCCTCCTTTCCGAGTATTACGGAGTCGAGGGTTGCCTTTAACCTTTTAATGGCAAAAGGGATGTCAGAGCTCGGAGCTTGAAGGTCAGGATATGCTGAAGGCTTACTGTTACCTCGCCACCTGAGGCTGTAGGCTGAAGAATTAGTTGTTACAGTCTCAGAGGATCCTTCAATGTCTGATTTCTGACCTCTAAGTTCTGAGCTCTCTTTCATAACTCCTCTAACTCCTTTGGTAAATGAGTAAGGACCTCTAAGTTATTCTCCGTTACATATACCATATCTTCTATCCTCACTCCCCCAATTCCACTTATGTAGATGCCAGGCTCTACAGTAAAAACCATTCCTGGTTTAATTTTTTCCTTTACTGTAAGACTTATAACAGGCAGTTCATGAATATCAAGACCAACGCCATGACCAGTGGAATGACCGAAGGACCTTCCATAACCTTTTTTCTGAATATAATGCCTTGCCTTCTGATCAATAATATTTGTGAAAACACCTGGTGCTATTGCCCTCAAGGCCTCTTCCTGAGCATCTTTTACGATATGGTAGATCTTTTTTTTCTCTAAAGATGAATTGTTGCTGGTTTTAATCAAAAAGGTTCTCGTCATGTCAGAAAAATATCCTTCTGCCTCTCCTCCCCAGTCGATGAGAACAAGGTCACCGGGCATAATCTTTCTTGTTGTAGTCTTTGCATGGGGCATTGAAGAGTTCTCTCCTGATGCGACTATTACATCAAAAGGCAGATGCCTTGAACCAAGTTTTTTAAGTTGATATTCCAGTTCAACGGCAATGTCAATCTCACTTATCCCTGGCCTTATGAGCTCTTTTACTTTTAGAAAGGCTTCTTCAGCTCTTCTTACAGCCTCTTTTATTTTTGCAACCTCATCAGGAGTCTTAATCTCCCTTAACCTTAAAAGGGCTTTTTTCAAAGAAAAGGTGTAAAGACCCCGTCGCTTTAGAGATTCAAAGATCTCATATGAAATCGATGGTTCAAAGGCTATTTTTTTAATGTGGAGTTTTTTGATAATCTTTCTTATGGCTTGAATCTTATTTTTGTGAATTATGATTTCCCAGTTCTGATTTCCGTAGTCCCTCTTCGTGAGGTCAGACCTAAGGCCTCCAACTTCCTTTTCTGCCTGTTCTTTGTATCTGAAATCTGTTATAAAAAATCCCCCATTCTTTGTATATAAGCATACTGCAGAGGAACCTGTAAAGCCTGTGAAATACCTGATATTTTTCAAGTCAGTTATGAGGATTGCATCAATAGCCATTGAGCGGAGGATTTTAAGAAGAGGATTCTTTTGGTGAACAAAAGTAAACTCTTTTTTGGACATATTTTAAGTATAACACAGGTAACAGGTAAGTTTCTCCAATAACGCAAAGTAGGATATATTTAAACCCGCATCTCCGAGGTGCAAGTTTTTGAATTCACTCCAGCCAAAAGCTGCCGTCGCAATCCCTTCTAAATGAGGTCAATTCAGAGCAGTAGAGCAACAGAGCAGTAGTTAAAGACTTTTTGGAAATTCCAGTAAGTATTCTTACTATCAAAACTGCTGCTCTGATGAGGTCAATTCAGAGCAGTAGAGCAACAGAGCAGTAGTTAAAGACTTTTTGGAAATTCCAGTAAGTATTCTTACTATCAAAACTGCTGCTCTGCTGGACTAATCATGTCGCAATCCCTTCTAAATGAGGTCATTTCAGAGCAGTAGAGCAACAGAGCAGTAGAGCAGTAGTTAAAGACCTTTTTGGAAATTCCAGTAAGTGTTCTTATATCAAAACTGCTGCTCTGCTGGTCTGCTGCTCTGCTGGACTAATCATGTCGCAATCCCTTCTAAATGAGGTCTTGTTTCCGACGGCTGATGGGCAAGTTTTGATAGCTGATAGCACTCAGGGTCGCAATCCCTTCTAAATGAGGTCTTGTTTCCGACAGAGGAATTCCAGAAAAAAGCCCGCATGAAAGCGATTGTCGCAATCCCTTCTAAATGAGGTCTTGTTTCCGACTGCCCCTCCTGTTTTTTATTGTTTATTTTCAATGGGTTATAGAAGGTCTTATTGATATAAAATCTCAACAACAGAGAAGCTAAAATTTGTCCATTTTTCATACTATATATTGTATATCTCTTTGAAAATATACCACTAAATACAGAAAGGGCAGTTTGGAAAGTTTATTAAGTATAAGCTTAATAAATTCCCTCTCCTGCGACTTTCTTGGGTTGTCAAAGAGCTATAAGTTTATAGCACAATAGCTAATAGAAAATCAAGTCCTTAGTAAAGAAGAAGTGATAAGTCCAGAGGTGTAGAAATCTCAACCATGTCTAACTCTTACTTTCTCAACTGAACCTGTTATGTTACAATAAATTGTGGCATTAATTCTTCTAACAAATGACGATGGCATCCATGCCAGTGGAATAAGGGCCCTTTATAATGCCTTTAAGGATGAGCACGATGTTTATATTGTTGCACCCGATAGAGAAAGGTCTGCCTCGAGCCATTCATTAACCCTTCATAGGCCTCTAAAGGTCACAGAGATTGCAGATAAGATCTTCACAGTAAATGGTACTCCCACAGACTGTGTTACCCTTGCTGTAAACAAGATCCTGCCAAAAAGGCCAGACCTTGTCATTTCAGGTATAAATGATGGACCTAATCTTGGTGATGATATCACCTATTCAGGCACCGTCTCTGCTGCTATTGAAGGCACTATCCTCGGCATCCCTTCCTTTTCCATATCCCTCGATACATGGACACTGAAGCGGAATCAGAGCCAGATTAGTAGCGAAACTAACAGTCCTTTTAAAACCGATAGCATTAAAGATAATAATTTCTGTAATACAAACATTTGCTGGTTTGAGACGGCAGGAGTGGTTGCAAAGAAGATCGCAGACTTTATCCTTGAACATAGCCTACCCTATGATACCCTTCTTAATGTAAATATCCCTAATCTTCCCCTTCAGAAGATAAAGGGTATAAAACTCACAAGGCAAGGAAAAAGAATCTATGATAATGCTATCAAGGAGGTTTATTCCCCCTCGGGTGAAAAACTTTACTGGATAGGTGGAGGAGAACCCTACTGGGAACACAGTGAAGATACAGATATAAGTGCTGTAATAGATGGTTATGTCTCCGTTACACCTATCCATCTTGACCTAACAAATTACGATGCCATGAAGTATCTCAGTGGATTGATAACAAAGGAACGGTAAGGAGCTTTCCTTGGTCTCTCCAATGGATGGGAGAAGTAAAAGTTCAGGTAAGGGTTTTAAAAAATCCTATGATGTGATTATAGCTGGTGCTGGACCTGCAGGAATCTTTGCAACCCTTGAACTCCTCAAGAAAGGACAGGGGATAAAGATCCTCGTAATTGACAAAGGCCCTGATATTGATGAGAGGGTCTGTCCTATGAAGATCAGAGAGGTATCGTGTCTTCAGTGTAAGAAATGTGCCCTCCTTAGTGGATGGGGAGGTGCTGGTGCCTTCAGTGATGGAAAGCTCAATCTTTCATCAGAGATAGGTGGATTTCTTTCAAGATACATCTCGAAGGACAAGCTTGATGAGCTTATAAATTATGTTGATTCCATTTATCTAAAATACGGTGCACCTGAGGAGGTTTATGGAGGGAGTCCTGAAGAGATAGAGGAGATATCAAGGATTGCCTCAAGGAATGACCTTATCTTCGTGCCTTCAAAGATAAGACATATAGGAACGGACCGATGCAAGGATGTCCTTAGAAATATAAGGATGGACCTGAAGTCAAAGATAGATATAATCTTTGGAAGGCAAGTCTCATCCATAATTATAAAGGATAGAAGGGTTGTGGGTGTAAGGCTGGACGACGGAACGGAATTCAAGGCTTCCTATGTGATATTGGCACCGGGCAGAGAGGGTTCTTCATGGCTTGAGGCAGAGGCAAAAAGATTAGGCCTCACGATGCTGAAGAACCAGGTCGATATTGGTGTAAGGGTGGAGATACCTGCAGCAGTAATGGAGCATCTCACATCCATCACCTATGAGCCAAAGTTTATATTTTATTCAAAGAGATTTGATGACAGGGTAAGGACTTTCTGTGTGAACCCTTATGGAGAGGTAGTGAAGGAATATCTCGACGGAATTTGGACTGTGAATGGTCATAGCTACAGGAATAAAAAGACGAATAACACGAATTTTGCCCTTCTTGTAAGCACCCATTTTACAGAGCCCTTTAATGAACCAATACTTTATGGAAAATATATTGCAAGACTTGCCAATTTTCTCGGACAGGGCGTTCTTGTGCAGAGGCTTGGTGACCTTCAGCAGGGAAGGCGTTCTACAGAAGAAAGAATAAGAAAGGGAGTTGTGGAGCCAACCCTGAAGGATGCTGTTGCAGGAGACCTGAGCTTTGTTATCCCCTACAGATATCTCAGTGATATCCTCGAGATGCTTGAAGCCCTTGACAGGATAGCACCAGGTATTAATTCAAGGCATACCCTTCTTTATGGAGTAGAGGTAAAATTCTACTCCATGCAGTTAAAACTCTCTCAGGGACTCGAGACAGAGATAGAAAATCTTTTCGCAATTGGTGATGGTGCTGGTGTGAGTCGGGGTCTCATACAGGCCTCTGTTTCAGGGGTGATAGCAGCAAGGGAGATACTCAGGAAAGGAAAATAAAAATGGAGTTTGAATCCCTAAGGCGGTGGATGGTCGAGACCCAGATTATCTCCAGAGGTGTGAAGAATAAGGAGGTAATAAGGGCAATGCTCAAGGTCCCCCGCCACAGGTTTGTACCTGAGGAGTTAATCGAAAAGGCCTACGACGATATGGCCCTTCCCATTGGTGAAGGACAGACAATCTCCCAGCCCTATATGGTGGCTATTATGACAGAGCTCCTTGAACCTGAATACAATCATAAGGTTCTTGAGATAGGAACAGGCTCAGGTTATCAGGCAGCAGTCCTTGCCGAGATAGTGAAGGAGGTCTATACCATTGAGAGGGTTGCATCTCTTTCAGAAAGGGCGAGACAGCGAGTTCGGGAGCTCGGATATGAAAATATCTTTTTTAAGGTTGGAGATGGAACCCTTGGCTGGCCTGAAGAAGCACCTTTTGATAGAATCATTATTACTGCTGGAGCACCAGAAATCCCTGACACACTTATTAGCCAGCTTGCTGAAGGTGGAATAATAGTTGCACCTGTTGGTTCAAGGTATTCTCAGGTTCTTATAAAAGGTGTTAAGAAAAAAAGCTTCCTCGAAACCATAAACAGTGTTCCTTGCGTCTTTGTACCCCTTGTGGGTGAAAAGGGCTGGAAAGACTGAGGTCAGAGGTCAGAAATCAGAAGTCAGATGCAATGGAAAATTATGCCTGAGCATCCAAGCTCAGACTTCGACATCTGTTATGACTTCTGATATATAATCCCTGTATCTACGAGGCTCAAAGCCGAAGTCCTTTTTAATGGCGTCTGGCAGGGTTATGTTATCTTTCTTAAGCAACTTCAGCTGGTCAATAGTTGGCAGGGGGATATTTAGACCAGTAATATTTTTAATTAATCTTCCTACTGGAAGACCTGTTCTTAACATCCAGATGGGTATATGAATAAGGGGTTTGTTGACTCCCATTGCCTCCATCATAGTTTTGATGATTTCATTATATTCAAGATGCTCAGGTCCACCAAGCTCATAGAGTCTATTTCTCTCCTTCCTTTCAATTACAGCAATCTTGAAGGCTTTTATCCAGTCATCAATAAAAAGGGGCTGGAACCTTGAGTTTCCCTTTCCAGGCACAGGTACAACTGGCAGGCTTTTTATTACCTCCATGAGCCTTTTTGTAAACCCATCAATCTTTCCAATAATTAGGGATGGTCTGAAGATTATATATGGGATACCCGATGCCTTAACAAGCTCTTCAGCCATTGCCTTTGTCTTTTCATAAGAAGTATCTCCTTTAATTGATGCACCAAGGGCGCTCTGGTAAAAAAAGGTTTTTATCCCCGAGCTGAGAGCCACCTCAAGGAGATTTTTTGTCCCTTCAACATGAACTTTTTTAAAATCCTCTGGGCTTCCCTCCATTATGCCAACAAGGTGTACAACTGTATCTACACCTTTGAGAGCTCCTTGTAAAGACTCCCTGTCTGTGATATCTCCTGCGTGGAATTCAATACCCCTTCCTTTAAGTCTCAAACCCTTTTCAGGAGTCCTTACAAGGCATTTAAGAGAAACCCCTTCATTGTGAAGCTCCTCAATGAGGTAGCTTCCTACAAATCCAGTTCCACCTGCTATGAATATCATCGTGGTAAAAGTAACAGTTATTCGTGCTTTGTCTTAAAGCCAAGGACTGCGTAGAGAGGGCAGAATCCTATAATAGATGTGACTATAAAGATTATTCCCACACTCCCAAGAATCCACCACAGAGAGCCCTTGATTATGGCAACAACTATAAAGATAAAACCCAACACTACCCTTATAATCCTGTCCCAATCTGCCATGTTTGTCTTCATAATAAACACCTCCATTGTTTTTATATTATATCACAGTTTTTCTTCTCTTCTCATTTTTTCTTTTAAAAAGGTAAGGTCTATTTTATCTTTTTCTCTAATGGTATTCTTTAACTTAATCAAGCCAGATATCTCTTCTGCTTCTTCTAAGGTCTTATATTTTATTTCAAGACAGGCATAATCTTAACTGTTACTTCGCCACCTTCTGCTCATTTCTTCAATCTTTTTGTGAAGGCTCTCACCTGTGCTATCCATGGTGACAACGGCAGGAAAGTCCTCCACCTCCAGTATCCACATTGCCTCGGGCATCCCGAATTCCTCAAGGAATTTTACATCCACAATCCTCTTTATCCTCTTTGCAAGATAGACTCCTGCACCACCTGTTGCCTGAAGATAGACGCAACCGTAGTTCTTCATTGCAGAAAGGGTTTCTTCGCCCATACCGCCTTTTCCAATAATTGCCTTTATGTGATAATGAGCAATGAGCTCTGGTGTATATCTATCAAGCCTGATACTCGTTGTTGGCCCTGCTGAAAGAACCTTGTTATCTTTAACAATAGGACCACAATGATAGATAATAGAATTCTCAAGGAACTCCATCTCAGGCCTTTCTTCAAAGAGGTATCGGAGCACCTTGTCCCTTGCAGTAAGGATAATGCCATTTATTAAAACCATATCACCTATCCTGAGGGCCCTCAGTTTATCTTCCCTTAGAGGTGTAGAAAGCACTACCATATGAGTCTACCCCTTCTCATCGCCCAGCAGCTGAAGGATACATCAACAAAATAAGTAGCAGGGTGTCTGTTTGAGACTTCAATCTTTATCCCAAGGCATGTCGTGTCTCCTCCTATGCCCATTACCCCTATGCCAAGTCTATTAATATCCTGAGTAAGCATCTCTTCAAAGGAAGCCAGTGCGAGTTCCCTGTGAAAGTCCTGAAGACGTCTTAAAAGCTGTCTTTTTGATTGATAGGCAACATGGTCTCTTGAACCACCAATGGCAACACCAATTATATAGGGAGGACAGCCTCTTCCCTGTGCATTTAAGACGGCATCTAATATTACAGCCCTTACACCTTCAAGTCCCCTTTCTGCTTTTATCTCTGTATTCGGGAGTTTATACATGCATCCTATATTTTCTGACCCCCCACCCTTAAGCATCAGGTCTATAATAAGATTCTCCTCTTCTGTTTCTTCCATATGGATTAATGGAAAGTCAATGCCTGTGTTGTCTCCACTGTTTTTTTCTGTAATTACATCTACTGAATTGGGCCTGAGGGGTATCCTCTCAGTAGCAATCCTTGTTGCCTCAAGGATAGTCTCCTTTATCCTTTCCTGGCCGAGACATTTCGGAACCTTTACATAAAAAACAGGTATTCCCGTATCCTGACAGATAGGTATCTCCTCTATCCTCGCAAGCCTTACATTCTCAAGGAGAATTCTCAGGTTCTCCTTCGCAACTGAATCTCTCTCCTTTTCAAAGGCCCTTTTAAGGGCATCCTCCACATCCTTTGGTAGGGATGTGGCAACCTTTCTGTAAAGCTCTACAATGCCATCCCTGAGTTTTAGCATTATTTCTCTTCGAGCCTCTCCTTTATTGTCCTTACTCTTTCCTTAAACTCATTTACAAGTTTATCAGCCTCTTCCTGTGAGTTTATCACCCGTGGTGTGACCATTACGAGGAGCTCTGTCTTTGTCTTCTGAACAGAGGTTGAACCAAAAAGCCATCCCAAAAGAGGGATGTCACTAAGAAGGGGAATCCCTGACCTGCTTTTTGTTGATTGTTCAGATATGAGTCCTCCAATAACAAGGGTGTGACCATCCTGAACAATACCAGTTGTATTTGCTCTCCTTGTGATGAAGGAAGGGAATTCCTGACCAGCTATCTTTGTGGGTGCACCTGGTGCACTGTATTCCTGGCTTATTTTTAATGTCACCTGGTTTTTATCACTTATGTAAGGTGTTACTGTAAGTATTATACCAGCAGTCCTGTACTGGATCTGACCCTGACTGACAAGGGTAGCCCCACCTGTTGTGGAGGGTTGCTGGACAAGACCTGTTGCTATAGGTATCTCACTACCAACTTCGATCTTTGCCTCTTTGTTATCAAGAGCAAGGATATGAGGACTTGCAAGGACATTCAGTTTACTGGTGCCAGCAAGCATGCTGATAAGGGCATTGAACCTTTGAGGGTCAAGGATGTTTGCAAAGGCACCTGATGAGACAACAGGCGTAAATTTTGTGAGGTCAACTCCTGTGCCCGTGGACTGAAAGAAGTTTGTTGGTTCTGTGGCAAATCCACCGAGTATGGATGCCCTGTTGCCATCAATGTTTGTTGAACCCTTAAGAAGCCATTCTATGCCAAACTGAATCTTGTCATCAAGGGTCACCTCTGCAATAAGTACCTCTATAAGGACTTGCTTTGGAGGAATGTCAAGTTTTTTTAATGTTTCAAGGATTTCGAGATAAGCCCTGGGTGAGCACTTAAATATAATGGCATTTATGTCCTCATAGGCTGTCATAACTATCTCACCTTCTATCTCAGCTCCGATCTCCTGAACCTGAGGAGGCTTCTGTCCTGGCTGTGGAGAAGGTGGCTGGACAGGTCTTGTGACTGTTGAAGGCCTTCCCTTCTTTTCTGCATAAATGGTTTTAAGAACATCTATTAATTTTTTTGCCTCTCCATTCTCCACATAATAGACAAAGGTCCTCACACCCTCTCTATCTCCAACAGGTATATCAAGGGCCTCGAGAATCTTCATGAATTTGTTAACTGCATGGGGTGGAGCTGTAAGTATAAGGAGATTTGAGGGCTCATAAATAATCAAATCTGCACCTCTGGGAAGAAGGCTTCTCAGCACATTTGCTGCATCTGATGCCTTTATGTTTTCAAGGGGTATTATCTGGGTTATAAAGCCAGGCTCGATAACAAGTTTTTTGCCAAGCTCTACTGGAAGAGGTTGCTGTTTTGCTATATCAATGGGAACTATCCTATAAAGAGGCCCATCTTTTATAGCAGTGAGTCCATTCATCTCGAGGATTGTCTGGAATATCTGCATCAGGTCACTCATGGGAAATTTTTTATAGGATTGAATCGTAACCCTTCCAGAAATCCCAGGGGTAAGGATATAATTTATTCCAAGGAGTTCACCAATGGTAGCAATAACTGTTTCTATGCTTGCATTATTGAAGTTTAATACAATGTACTTTTCATCTGCCTTTTTTTCAATTGTTACTTGAGGCTCTGGTTTTTTTATCTCCACAACTTCAGAATCTCTCTGTGGTGGAGGTTCTGGCAGGGTGATAGTCTCTGGAGGAGGAGTGATCACCTCTGTAGGCCTTACTTCCTGTCTCTTTGCACAGGCACTTATAAATGTAATAAGTACTAAAAGGCAGGTTAGCGCCTTTTTGGATCTATTGATAGCACCACTGTCTGGTCTTTCCATCTAAGGCTTACACTCCTTTCTTTAATATCTGTTAACAGTATATTATTTACTCCTTCTCCAGATCTTAGAGAAATGACTTTTTTACCATCAATCTCTATAAAAGCCCTTAACCCTCCATCTGGCTCAAGGACAATTCCTTTCAGAACCATCTGGGGTGGATTTTCAGGAGGAAGGGGAGGAGAAGGTGTTATCACTACAGGAGGTTGTGTAGAAATTTTGACCTTTTCAATACCAAAAAGGACATTAAAGACATCAGGCCTGAGGCCTTCAGGTTTTTTTCTCCCTGTAATGGTTTGTTCTTTTACCTGCCTGTCATCCTCTACTGCTAAGCTGGCAATCTTCTCCACAGGATTATAGGTCAATGCCTCTGTATAAAATCTCTTAAGGCTCAGGATAAATATTATAAGTCCTGATACAGTGAGAAGTGTTTTTAGATTTATCATAATCTTCTAAGTCCTACCACCTCTAAATTAAGCTTAAGCTCATCTGATTCTTCTATTGATGGCTTATTTATAGATATCTTTGAGATAAAGATTGCCCTGTCTGTTCTGTAAAGCCTTTTTAGAAAATCCGCTATCCCTCCTGTGTCACCCCTTGCCTCCATATACAGGGTAATTCCTTCATGATAAGAATACTTTATCACAGGATTGGGTCTTACTGAAAGGAGTTCTATACCCGATGCCCTTACCATATCTCCTGTAAGGCCTTGAAGCCTTGAGAGACTGGCTATTGTTGATGAACCTTCGATTAGCTTCAATCTTTCAGTGAGTAGCCTCTGTGTTGTCTCTCTCCCACTTCTTGCCTTTATAAACCTCTTCTGTAAGGGGATTATCTCATCTCGAATCTCTTCCCTTTTATCATCAATAACATTATGTAATATCAATACAATAACCAGACCAAGGATAATGTAAAGTATCCTCTTCCTCATCTCTTAATCATCCTGAACTTAAAGTTTTCTTTTCCCTCTTTTATTGTAATGGGACCTGAATAGGTTATGTCTCTAAAAAGGCCTGATCGCTCCAAGGCCTCAAGAACCACAGAAGACCTCGGGGCGCTCCCTTCAATCTCAACTGTCTTATTCTGCATATCAACTGAGATTGCTGTAAGTATTGCTCCCTTGGGCATTGTCCTTGTAAGCATATTAAAGATACCTATCAGCTCATGTCTTGAATCTGCATACATAGATACCAGTCTCATACCTTCCTCGTCTGGGTTCTCCTTGACCTTAACCTCCTCTGTACCTGCCTTCTGGATTAGATAGTCCAGGGCCTTCTTCTCTTTGTAATAGGCTATTATATCAGTAAGAAGAAATAGAATTACCGAGAGGCCTATAAATGTCAGGGCCATACTCTTACGAATATCCTTAAGCTGGGATATAAGGTCTTCAGGATGAAACTTAAAAGATCCTTCTTTTGAAACCACCTTTAGTATATTAAAGAGGCTATCGAGGTCTAATCTTCTAAAGTCCTTTAGTTCTCTGTTCTGAATTTCATCAGCAGGGGATTTAATAATATATCTTGGTATAGATGGGTCTTCAAAACCAAAGGGATAGGTTATATCCTCATCCTTTCTAATTAATCTCACCGTCTTTAATTCAGAACCTGACAGACAGGCAAGATAAATAAAGTCACCAGCCTCCTCTACTAATACGGCCCTTCCTCTATTCTTCCGTGCAAATTCAGAAATTAGTGTCATGAAGGTACAGGTTATACCATAGATGGGGATACCAGTGGCTCTGAAGGGTTCAATCATGTCTAAAAGATGTTGTCTTCTTATAGAGAGCACAAGGAGGTTCAAACCTTCTTTTTTTCTTTTTAAAATTGAAAAATCATATATATATTCATCTATTGGAAGGGGCAATCTTTTCTCAAGCTCAAAGGGAAGAGCAGTCCTTATCTCCTTTTCTTTCTTTAAAGGAAGCTCAATAATGTGATGATTAATTCTGTAAAAAGGTAGACCTATCACTATATAGTCTATCCTGTAAAGTTTCTTGAAGCCATTAACAATTTCTAAAATCTCATCTTCCTTACAGAAACCCCTCTTTATCTTCTTGTAGAAAAGAGAAAGACCAAGAGGATTCCCTGTAAAGGGATAGAATGGAGATGGTGGTAAAGAATAAAGTGCATAATCAATGCCATTAGATCTTATATCAACAATGAGCACCTTCATGGTCTTATCCTTCCTCTTTCCAGTAAAGGGTCTTAAAGGTATATCCCTTCTTTGCAGGTATCCTCTGGACTATAGCTATTATCCTTTTATAGGGGCTTTCAGAAGTTATATCTATCCGAAAGGTGCTTGATGAAATAGCCTGGAACAATCCAGTCAGATGAGGTGGAATAGTCCTGTATCCTTTAAGGGCGTTCCTCTGGGAAATAATGGTCTCAATATCTATATTTGTCAGTCCCAAAACCTCCATCACCTCCAACGGTACTGTATTTATATTTAACTTGCCACTCCCAAAGGTTGTTATAAGATCCTCTATGCCCTTTCTTTCCTCTGAGCCATAGAAATAATCCTTTTTAAATTCTTTTATAAGCATTAACTCTTCAGGTACACTTAAGGGCCCATTCTTTGGCCTGTAAGGAGTTGGAAGACCCTCATAATATTCCTTTTCCGCACCAGATGGTCTATGAAGGTCATCGGGATCAAGCCAGTCTCTGAAAGAGTCTATTATAATCTGAAGTTTATCATCTGGCACATCAGCATACTTAAGAAGCCTTCTTAAGGCTATATCATTAATCATATTTAGATTTAATCTTGACTCCTCATCCCTTATCAATACCTTAAGATTTATATTATTGAACTGGCCATCAACAGGGAAGGGTTCCCTGTCATCAAGGTGTATTATGCCCTTATCATCTACATAGTCTATAACAGGGTCCCTGTCCTTGCTGATATATACAAGAGCCTCATTAAAGGCTTCAAGCATTGCATATTCTATTGCTATATCATCTTTAAAGTTCTTGGCTTCAAGCAATCCAAGCCTCGTAGTATAAGATAGATTGAGGCCAAGAACCATGAGAATCAATATAATGAATATAACGATGACAAGGGCGATACCGCTGTCAGAGGTCAGGGTTCGGAAATCGGATGTCAGATGCATAACAGATGTTGGATATGGGATGTCGGAAATCGAATGCTGAGATAACTTCACCTCGCCCCCTCTTACCTTAAAAGAGGGAATTAAAAGGGGAATTCCTCCCTCCTTAAGGTAAGGAGGATTGATGAGATTACTTACCTCTGACCTCCGACCTCTGATCTCTGATCTCCGACCTCTGTTATTCCACATCCTGTTGTGTAACCCTGAGGACCTCATCAGAGGTTGTTATCCCTTTCATGACCTTTTCAATACCATCCTGCCTGAGGGTTTTCATGCCAAGGGAGATAGCCTTTTCCCTCAGCTCTCTTGATGTTGCCTTTGCCATAATCATATTCCTGATCTCATCATTAACAACAAGAAGCTCAAAAATCCCGATTCTTCCCCTGTAGCCTGTATTGGAACATTCCTCACAGCCCTTACCCCTCCATAGAATATCCGTATTAATTCGTAATTCTTTTTTTAGTTCCGAAGGAATTCTGTATTCCGTCTTACAGGAATTGCATATCCTTCTTACAAGTCTCTGGGCAACGACTCCTATGAGTGTTGATGAGACAAGATAGTTCTCCACTCCCATATCCATAAGTCTTGTCATTGCACCAGGGGCATCATTTGTATGAAGGGTACTGAATATGAGATGGCCTGTAAGGGCAGCGTGAATAGCAATACCAGCTGTCTCGAGATCCCTTATTTCACCAACCATTATTACATCGGGGTCCTGTCTTACTATATGTCTCAGACCACTTGCGAAGGTAAGGCCAATCTTTGGTTTTACCTGTATCTGGTTTATGCCTTTCATAAGGTATTCAACAGGCTCCTCAATGGTTATTATCTTCTTGTCAGGTGAATTTATCCTGTCAAGGGACGCATAAAGGGTTGTGGTCTTTCCACTGCCAGTAGGTCCTGTTATGAGGATCATGCCGTAGGGTTTACGAATAAGGGATTCGTATTTTTTTAGTGTTTCGGTATCCATCCCGAGTTCCTCAAGGGTAAGGAATGAGGTTTCTTTATCAAGGAGCCTCATCACAATGCTTTCACCGTATATAGTGGGTATGGTGGATACCCTTATATCAATAGGTCTTCCTCCAAAGGTTCCCTTTATCCTCCCATCCTGAGGAAGCCTCCTTTCAGCAATGTTCATCTGGCTGAGGAGCTTGATTCTTGATGTTATGGCTGGCTGCATCTTCCGTGGAAGAAATTCCCTGTCATAAAGTATGCCGTCTATCCTGTAGCGAACCCTTACATGGGTCTCCTCAGGCTCTATATGTATATCACTTGCCCTCTGATTCACTGCATTTTCTATAAGCACATCAACAAGCCTGATAATACCCTTTTCCTGAGCCATACCCTTCAGGTGATTAAGCTCTTCAGGAACCTCCTCCTCGGTCTCTTCCATGTCAACCATTATCTCACTCACCATGGTCTCCCTGAGCCTTGAAAGCCTTTCAAGATATTCAAGGATTGCACCTTTACTCGCAATATATGGCCTTATCCTGCAGTCAAGGGATGCCTTAAGACTATCAATTATCTCAATATTTTCAGGGTCATCCATTGCCACTGAAAGCGTCCCATCCTCAAGGCTTAAAGGGATGACAAGATTGTTTTTCATAAACTCAAGGGATAATTCAACAGGTGGAGTCTCCGGGAAAGAGACTCTTTCAACATACTCTATGTTGAGCTTTTTTGAAAGTCCCTGAAGGACGACTTCCTCTGGAATCCCCATCTCCACAAGGATTTCTCCAAGCCTCTTTTCAGGGAATTCTTGTTGAATTTCGAGGGCCCTTGACAGAGTCTCTTCGGAGATTAACCCTTCTGCTACCAGAAACCTTCCTGTTTCTATATCTCTCTGTTTTCTCATAATATTTTATCTTTCCCAATTGCTACTTTCGCTATCGATTACTGTGAAATTTTCGGCATTGTGCCAAAGAGGTATTTGAAGTCTTCATCCTCAAACCTTATGCCTCCTCCAATATAGGGTCCCCGCCACCTTGAATTAAATATATTGTCATAACCTGCTGTAAGGAAGAAGTTCTTGAATATAAAATACTCCACCCCCGCCTTAACATGTGGTGCCTTTGCCTGAGCCTCATCACCTCCAAAATCCCAGGCATCAAGGGAGAGTCTCAGTTTATCCTTCATAAAGAACTGATCAATACCAACACCAAAGGTACTCTCTGTAAGGCCGAATCTGAGGGCTGTGTCTTTAAATCTCCTTCCAAACTGGGCAGTAAACTCTATCTTCTTCTCTATTTCCTCTTCCCTTGTTATTGTGGTAGTTCCATTCGTGGTAGTAATTGTCTCCTTTGTAGAGACCTTTCCTATGGGGTCACTAACTATGCCGAGGATGTAATACTTCTCTGGTGAGGGTTGAAGGGTCACATTAAAATACCCCTTTGTATCTTTGGGTTCAAAGAGATAATCTCCTTGAAAGGTAATGAATGTGCGGAACTTCTCTATCCTGTTTATTGTCCTGTTCATGCCCTCTGCTGCCTTATTGAGGCTTTCATAGAGTCTTTCATCTTTCATTAATTTCCCGAGGCTTCCTTTCCCTTCCTGAATATCAGAGGTTATTTTGCTTAACTGTTCTGTCGTTGCCTTCAGGTTTGCCCTGTTTTCCTCTATCACGTTCTTTATCTCAGTAGCTGTATTTTTAATGTTCTCCATAACCTCTGGTGCCTTTGCTATAGCGTTTTTCAGGGGCTCTCTGTTTTCTTCCACCATTACATTAAGGGAGTCTGCAAGTTTTTCGAGTTTTGCCATGAGGGTCTCGAGTCTTTTGTCATTCCTTGTTATTACTTCCTTGAGATTTGCTGTTATGTCCCTTAAATTCACTATGGATTCCTTTAATGCCTTTTTAGATTCTTCATTTCCAAAGACTTCATTTGCTGTGTTGACGAGTCTGTTTACATCTTCTGATACAGAGGAGAGTTTCCTGAGCATGTCATCGATATCTGCCATCTCTTCAACATTCCTAATAGTATCTCCATCTTTAAGATAGGTTCTTTCTTTGCCTGGCTTTATCTCCAGATATCTATCGCCAAGAAGACCCGTAGATCTTATATTCGCTATGGAGTCCTGGGGCACATTAACACCTTCATGGATACCAAGGGTAATCCTTGCCATCCCATCAGAAAGCTCTATCTTTTTAACCTTCCCAACGCTAACACCTGCTATCCTTACAAGGGACTTATCGTCAAGGTTACTAATGTTTTTAAAGTATACATAAAGGGTATATTCCTTTTTCTTATAAATCCACTCAAAGCCTCCAATTCTGAAGGTAAAGAAGGCAAGGATTAAGAGGACAACAAGGGTAAAAAGACCAACCTTGAATTCCGCTGTTCTATCCATTTGTTACTCCTTCTACCTTTATTGGACCTTTTGCACTTCCTGTAATAAACTGGTGAACAATGGGATTAGAGCTGTTTTTAATCTCTTCAGGCGTGCCCACCTCTATTATCTTTCCTTCATAAAGCATGGCAATTTTATCTCCTATCTTATAGGCACTGTGCATATCATGGGTAATGGCTACAGAGGTGACATTGAGCTTTTTCTTAAGGTCTATTATGAGGTCATTTATTGCATCAGCCATAATAGGGTCAAGGCCTGTAGTTGGTTCATCGTAGAGCAAAATCTCAGGGTCATGGGCAATGGCCCTCGCAAGGCCAACTCTTTTACGCATGCCTCCTGAAAGCTCTGAGGGCATAAGGTCTTCTACTCCCACAAGACCAACAAGTCTCAATTTCTCTTTAGCAATCTCCCTTGCCTTTTTCTCACTTATACCCCTATGCCTCATAAGGAAAAAGCTAACATTCTCCCATACTTTAAGGGAGTCAAAGAGGGCTGCTCCCTGAAAGAGCATCCCGAATTTTTTTCTTACCTTGTAAAGGTTCTTCTCATTTAATTTTGTTATATCAAGCCCTTCTATAAAGACAGAGCCTTTATCAGGTCTTAACAGCCCTATTATATGTTTAAGCAACACACTTTTACCAGACCCACTTCCGCCTATTATAACCATGCTTTCCCCTTTTTCTATAAAGAGGTTCACACCTCTCAAAACTTCTTTTCGACCAAAGGATTTATACAGGTCAATAATCTCAATCATACCCTTACTTTGCCCATCTTAAAACAGCCAGGCTGATAGGAAATAATCTGATACCAAGATCGTCATTGAGGTAAGAACCACTGCTTGTGTTGTTGCCCTTCCGACTCCCTCAGCCCCTCCTTCTGTATAGAATCCTTTGTAAGAACATATTAGTGCCATGGAGGCACCAAAAAAGGCGGCTTTTATAAGACCATTATAGAAGTCACTGAGTTCAAGATAATCCCAGACCTTCCTCCAGTAAAGGCTTGCGCTCATCTTGTATATGCCCGTGCTTACTATATATCCACCATTTATGCCTATGATATCTGAAAGGACTGTTAGGCTGGGAAGCATGAGCAATCCAGCAAGAAATCTCGGAATGACCAGATATTTGAGAGGATTTGTGGCAAGGGTCTCGAGGGCATCTATCTGTTCTGTTACACGCATTGTCCCTATCTCTGCTGCTATTGCCGCACCCGCCCTTCCTGTTACAATAAGGCCAGTAAGGACAGGACCGAGCTCCCTCGTCATTGAAAGGGCAACAACAGAGCCCACCATTGTCTCCGCACCGAACCTTTTGAATCCTGTATAGGTCTGAAGAGCAAGGACCATGCCTGTAAAAATAGATGTGATAAATACAACGGGAAAGGACCTTACACCTATGGATAACATCTGATGGATGACCAATCTTATATCAACAGGTATTGAAAAGAGCTGTCTTATTGTTTTCAAAGAAAAAAGGACAATCCCACCTGCCTCGAGGATAAAAAGAGAGGTTAATCTGCCGAGACGCTCAATCCCGCTTTTTATCATACCCGTGATTCTCATATATCCTTTTACCAAGACCTCCAAAGGTGGTGAGGATTTCATAGGGAATCGTATTAGCCCATCGAGATAAATCCTTGGCTGTGATTGTCTCGTTGTCCTGTGAACCAATTATAACTACTTCTTCCTCAATTGATGGATAAGTTATAGCTGGTTCTTTTAATATCTCTGTGAGGTCAATCATCGTGAGGTCCATACATATCCTGCCAATAATTGGAGCCCTTTTTCCTTGAAATAGGACATAGCCTTTATTTGAAAGGCTCCTCATAAGGCCATCGGCATATCCTGCCTTGATTATGCCTACAAGACTTTCTCTATTGGTTACAAAAGTCCCACTATAACTTATAGGAGTTCCTTTCTTCACTTTTCTTATTGTTAGAAGTCTCGTGCTTACCTTCATGGCAGGCGAAAGAGACTTTTCTTCAAGGCTTCCTGGAAGATAACCATAAAACATGAGCCCTGGCCTTACACCTGAAAGACATGCTTCAGGAATACTAAATATAGCTGCACTGTTTGCCATGTGGCAAATCAGGTTATCACCAAAAATCCTTTTTGCCTTGATACATATATCATTAAATATAGCAATCTGCCTTTTTGCCGAATCCTTGTTTGAAAGCTCTGCCTCGCTGAAATGGCTCATAATGCCTTCAACCCTTAAGCCCTTTATATTTGCAAGTCTTTGAAGGATTAAGATAGCATCATCGGGTACAAAGCCCAGCCTTCCCATCCCTGTATCAATCTTTACATGCACCCTAAAAGGAGGGGAAGAAGTCTTAATGGTCTTTTCAAGAAAGGAGATAGTCTTTTCTTCATGGATAACGGCACGAAGGTCATATCTTAGATATTTCTGGGGATCGGGTTCTTCAAAGAGAACGATGATTGGTATATTTATGCCTTCTTCTCTTAAAGCGATTGCCTCTTCAAGATAGGCTACTGCAAGAAAATCTATTCCTTCTTTTACAAGGACCTTCGAAACCTCAATTGCTCCATGCCCATAGGCATCAGCCTTTACAACACCAATAATCAATGTTTTTTGGAGTTGAAGTGACAGTTTGCCGAGCCTTTCTTTGAGTATCCTAAAATTTTTTCTTATGGAGCTGAGATCTACAGATACCCTGAGATGCCTATTCACCAGCCTTCTTAGCCTCTTCCTTTGGCTCTTCTACAGGTTTCTTTGGCGTGACATCTATCTCTTCTGGTTCTGACATCCCTTTCTTAAAGTTCCTTATAGCCTGTCCTATTCCTTTACCGAGTTCTGGTAGTCTTGAGGCACCAAACAGAATAAGCAGTATAATCAGGATTATTATTAACTCCTGCATTCCAAGACCAAACATCCTGCACCTCCTTGTTCTGGCTAAGTCTTTAAATAGGCAACAGGCTATAGGCGATAGAAAATAAAAAATCCTAAAACCTAACGCCTGAAGCCTGTAGCCTAAAGTTACCTTCAGCCTAAAGCCTGAAGCCTTAAGCCTTTACTATTATACATTAAAATCCTTTATCTCTTCAGCTCTAATTTTATCTTCTGGTGTGTTTATGTTTATAAATGAAAAACCCTCTGGATCAATGCTCTTAATAGCGGCCTCAGGGATATAATATGTTTTTATCTCCTTTAAAAAATCTGTCATGCCGCACCTCTTTTTTTCAATCCATTCTCTGACAACAGGAATAAGCCTTCTTGAATAGGCTCCCAGAAGGGGTTGGGCTTTACTGTCAAAGATTGGTATAACGGCATCGTAGCTTTTTAGCCTGTTTTTTGCCTCATCCCTTATGAAATTAAGGAGGCGGGGATTTATGAGGGGCATGTCAACAGCTATGACAAGAATCTCACTTTCTGAGTTTATAAGGGCTGTGTAGATGCCGGTGAGGGGGCATCTGAAATCAAAAAGGTCTCCATACATGGGAAGGCCTAAATAGAAATAGGCTTCAGGGTTATTTGTTATTATGAGTCTTCTGGAAAGGTCTTTAAGAGATTCCGCAACCCTTTCTATGCTCCTTTTACCCCTGAATTCTATAAGACCTTTAAGAATCGGGTATCTCCTGTTAGAGCCTCCAGCGAGGATTACACCTGTCATATCCTTTCCTTGAATCTCTTCAGCCTGTAGAAGGCCTCCCTTTCCCTTTCGAAGAGATAATTCTCGATGTCTTTTATCCTCCTTTTCAACTCAGGTAATATCCTTTCCTCAAGGACTCTTATCCTCCTTGTAGTTTTTAATATCTCCTCTGCCAGCCTTTTTATCTTGCTCTCAAAATTTGCTATCTCAAGGATCGCCTCTATGATCCTTTCGAACCCCTGAAGGGATTCCTCAAGGTGCTCTGTTGATGAAATATAATCATAAGGTCTCTGCTCAGGCTTTTTGATTGGTGACTCCGTATAGGTAATCTCCTTATATTCTAACCCCCATAAGACCTTTTCTTTAATCTCTACATTTAAGGTCTTCTCAGTTACAAAAGAGATAGACTCTATGTTCTCCACACCTTCATGTCCCTTACTTAGAGAAAGTCTCTCTATGGATCTGCCATAGAGTCTCCTTATCTCCTCCCTTGACCTTAGAAGGGGCATAACTGTCTCAAGGAATTCCTTTATAAGGGCCTGCCTTTTTGCCTTTAGAAGGGATATGCTGTTTTTTACAGACTCAGCCTTTTCTTTGAGGTTAAGGAGGTTTGTCCTTGTTGGATGTATTACAGCCATGTCAGGTCAGCCCTCCCAGCTCTTATTTCTGAGCTCCGTTCCATTATCTCTCTGTAGATAAAGGGCTTTGTAGAGGAGGGAATAACCTCATCTTTATAGAGCTCCTCGAGGTCCTGGGTCTTCATTTCCTTTAAAAATTCTACCACCCGGCTGAGGGGTGTGTAGAAGTTTCTTACAAGGGCATACCTTATCCAGTATCTCAAAGACCATTTATTATGATATGCAATGGCTTGAATAACCTCTGGTGGCGTTGTACTTGTATTTATGACCTTGAGGATATCACCTTCTTTCAAGACAGGAGAATCGAGACATGTATTAATCAGAAGAACCGAGTTTTTCCCTCTTGCCCTTTCAAGGAGAGCAATCACCACAGCACTGCTTGCCCTTTTTGCAAGGGTTATGCGATTACCGAGGGGAAGAGACGGAATCTTCTCTTTAATTA